>ENA-UOTW01000001-UOTW01000001.1-synthetic-metagenome-genome-assembly--contig:-NODE-1-length-284319-cov-4.303978_pt1 | contig 284319 bp, 253 predicted proteins | sample MGYA00238141_ERZ746978 | MGnify/ENA primary metagenome ERZ746978 (study PRJEB28755, sample SAMN02352454) | synthetic metagenome | study: EMG produced TPA metagenomics assembly of the Artificial... | reverse complement strand
AATTTTGCCGTCGCAGCTTCTATTTCACTCTTATGAACGACCTTGTTGGGAATTGGCAAAATCCATTTATTGTTTGTCACTACAAGCTTGGACACGATGCGTGAATTTTTTATTTTTGTTCCGTCTTCGGGTTTCCGCGGCTTGTTGGCCTCAAACAAGTTTTCGAACAGCATGGAATTAAAGATCTCTGAATTTTGCTGATTTTGGTAGATTCTAATCATTTCGTTGCGAAAAACAATTTGGTCATTCCAATACTGATTTATTTTTTCGAAAAAACTGCCTGTTGTAACGGCTGCGAGGCTGATCTCCGGAAATTTACTCAACGTCCGATTTTCGATGTCGGAAATCTCTTTATCCGGAGAAATGAAGGTAACAATTGCGAAACCATAAATAATAGCTAAAAATATGACCATATAAACGATTGAAATATGTTTATTCACTTCGATACTCCTTTTGAAAAATTAAAATCTAAAATATAAGAAAGGGTTATACGTAGAATTAATAAGATACAAAATCACTTCTGTAAAAAGGAAAAAGTTGAACAGCATTCCAAAAACGGTTTGTACTTTTGTCATCGACTTACTCCATTGCAATTTTTGTAGCTTTGGATATATCGGCGTGGCAACAATCATCGCAATGACAAAGTAGAACCAATTGGAAGATAACAACGAAAGCGCCAGAGAATCGAATATTTCGTTGCCCCGGGTATAGAACAGGGAAGCAATGAATTCTGTTGCATATCCAAAATTGTCAGCGCGGAAGAACACCCATCCAATCATGACAAGCAGCAACACAACAACATGGTTTAACGGATAAATCTTGGAAAGCATCTTTTCAAGACCAGCTTTTTCTAAAGCGATTAGGATTCCGTAGTATGTCCCCCATGCAATGAAAGTCCAACTGGCTCCGTGCCAGAACCCGGTTAGTGCCCACACGATAAATAAATTGCGATAGATTTTCCAAGGAGCAACTTTGTTTCCGCCAAGCGGGATATAAACATAATCTCTGAACCAACTGCCAAGAGAGATATGCCAGCGTCTCCAGAACTCAGAAATGCTCTTTGAAATGTACGGATAATGAAAGTTCTCTGCGAACTCGAATCCAAACATTTTACCTAAACCGATAGCCATGTCGCTGTAGCCTGAGAAGTCAAAATAGATTTGTAAGGTATAAGCGATAATACCAATCCAAGCGCTTCCAGTTGAAAGGTCCATTGCAGAAGTGGTGAACACGGTGTCTGCTACGGACCCAAGGGGGTTGGCTAAGAGTACTTTTTTAGACAGGCCTAGAATGAAACGCTTAATTCCCTCGGCGAATTGTATGGAAGAAAAAACGCGTTTGCTAAGTTGTTCAGCGACGGCATTATAGCGAATAATGGGACCTGCTACAAGCTGCGGGAAAAATGTAATGTACAGCGCCAAGCTGAAGAGATTTCGTTGCGCTCTTTCTTTTTTTCTGTATATATCAATCAAATAACTGAGAGCATGGAACGTATAAAAAGAAATTCCTATAGGCAAAGGTACAGGGTCCAAATGAAGATTGGTTTGAAATGCGGCATTGATTACATCAACAAAGAAGTTGGCGTATTTAAAGTAGCCGAGAAGTCCGATATTAACAACGATTGCAAACGTTAAAATCCAGACTCGCTTTTTCGCGTGATTTTCCGATTTATCAATCCAAATCCCATACCCATAGTTAATGAGAATGGATAATACCATGAGAAGCACATACCTCGGTTCGCCCCAGGCATAGAAGACTAAACTGAATAGTAAAAGAATCGTATTTTTTAATTTGAACGGAACAGAGAAATACAGCATAAGAACAAGCGGTAAAAAGCAAAACAAAAATATGACTGAACTAAAGACCAAAACAAACTTCCTCTCTATGTTGTTATTTTGTGTAATGTAATCAGAATTAACAGAGTAAAATGTCTACGGATAAGTAACCCCTCTCTTTCTGCTCATTCTATAATAGGTCATTCCTAGATGTTTGCAAACCTGAGACAAATTTGTCCACGATAGCATGTCTTTTGTGAAAGTTCATCACCAGTTCCATATCTTGTTTTACCTGTGATCGTTGGGAGTAAGGTTAGCGAATTGGACTTAGAGATTAAAGGAAAAAAGCTGATCCTGAAAATAAGCATTATAAAATAAACGCCCGAATCTTCAAATTCGGGCGTTTGTTGATATTAAACATTATTTATTACTTTTATCTAACTCAATTATTTATGCTACGGCTTCTGTCCGCTTCCCTTTGAAAAAATGGGTTATACCGATCCAAGCAAAACTTTTTTCCTTACCACTTCGTTAAACCATTATGGAGAAATCCCTTTACTACTTTCGAGATGATGTTGTGGTTTTTAACCAAAATACACGCACATTTCGTTTGCAGGTTTTATTCTTCTATATTTAACATCCATACCCTTTTTAAAGGTATTTCAGTTTTAATATCTTCACTCAATTTATCGTAATTTTCAAAGAGTTGTTCTATAATTTTCTTTGAATCCCATAGTCTTACCTTAAAAAACTGTTTTGGAATTTCTTTTATCACAGAGGTTTTGAATCCAGTCCAGGAAACCAACAATCCATAGTCGGCATTAAAGTTACTCATTGTTCCTATTAATTGATCCATCGTAGGTCTATCAATAGGTGAATCAGCGGTTTTTACTTGAACACAAATTTTTGTTGAACCAAATCCTAAAATATCAGAAGCTGCTAAGATATCTACCCCATTATCTGCACCTTCTGGACCTCGATAGGTTGTAAATCCCTTGGCTTTTAATATTTCTTCAACCAAAATCTCCATTTTATGGCCTTTAAATTTCTTGATTATATAATCAGAAATTCTATCAAATATGTACTCATCTAAATCAAATCGTATCTCATCATCTGATTCATCAATTTTTTGAGGTATAGTTTTATCCTTTATATTCCAATTATTCTCATACATTATCTTAATTCTTTCTTCTGCATTATTTTTATGTATCCTACATACAGTCATAAAAGCACCCATTGAATATAAGATATCTTGTTCAAATTTATCTCTTGGAATATCGACTGCAAACCATTCTACTTCTCTGTAATGGTAATATGGACTTCCTAAGCTTTTATCATAATTATAATCTCCTACAATCTTCCCAAAATGTATCGTTCTATTAATCTTACTTGGAAGTACAATCCAATCTCCTATTTCCATTCTATGGGCTATGGGATAGATTTGAGAGGCCCAATTTATCGCTGTTTTTTCTTTTTCTAGATCATATTTGTCTACAAGAAACATGTAGAGATCTTCTTTTTTGTTGAGATTTTTTAAATTTATATCTAAGTCATCCCAAGTTAGATATATTCTCTTGTCATTCAAAAACTTACTTTCATATTCTCCATTTGATCCAGCTCTAAATAACCAAATACTCAACCTTAGTTCCCCCTATTGCTAAATCTTTATATATTATATAGTAAAACTTACCATTTGATAGGTTCCCATGCAAAAAGACTTGTTATTATTTTTTGATTAGTTAACCACCGTCTCAGTCCTAAGTCTAAAAAACTTCATTACCACTATGCTGACCAACTTATCAATTATTGTCTCTAAGTCCCCTCCCCTCCCATTACAAAATTTTATTCATATTTACATAATTATACATTCGAGTTCGAATGTTAAGAAAAATCATGTTTTATTAATTCGGGAAGGGGATTTATATGTCTGATATTTTAGCTTCCACAACATTAGGGGAACTGATAAAAGAAACAAGAGAAGAATTTGGAATTACTTTGTCAGAATTATCAAGAAGAACAGGGGTTAGCAAAGGAATCATTTCCAAAATAGAATCAGGTGAAACAAAGCGTCCAGAACTAAGAAATCTCAAACTAATTGCAGATACTATAAACATACCTTACGAAGAAATTATTGATCGTTACGTTGATGTCGAACTACGTACTGATATCTTAGAGACATTTTTAGCAGAGGCCGTTGAAATTGCAAATATCTCATTACTTACAAAAGTAGCTTTAAAATTTCTTGGAAATCCTAAAAAAGATACTTACACAATGTTAGAACATCTGTATAACCTTACCTCTACGCTTGAAGACACTGAAGCAAGGTTAACTCTTTACAATGTCATTGTAAAATACGCAAGACAGCATGGAGTACCGAAGTATATAGCCAAGGGACTATATCAAAAATACATGATTGAAATTCAGAATATCAAAAGAGTAGAGAATACATTTAGAGACGGAGAAGAGATTTTATATTACACAAATTTTTTGAGCAAAGAAGAACGGATAAGTTTTTATTATCAAATGGCATTTCATGCACATGGTATCGAAAAGTATGAAAAGTGTATTGAACTCGGTAAAATGGGACATGCCGAAGACACAACAAGCAATGAGATAAAAGAACGTGTTGCTCTAGCAATTTGTAATTCTTATTTCTATATGGATAAATTTTTTGAGTTAGAGGAACATCTTCAAGAATATGAGAGGTTGGGTTATGTTTTTATATCTGAACGTTCTAAATATTTACGTGCAATTATACTCGCAAAAACTGGACAACATCAGGAGGCCGTTCCTTTGTTAAAAGAATGTGTGGAAGAAGCTCCTGATAACCATCGATTACATAGGGTTAATCAATTATTAGAAGTATTACATAAAATAAAAGATCTAAGTTCTCTACAGCAGGTTTTAGAACATGAAGAGAAGAATACCTTTGTCAAAATTATTACACCTTATAAGTATTTAGAGTTGGGTAAATATTTCAGGCACAAAGGGAAGTACCTTTTAAAATGTGGCAAGTCTGATGAAGGAATAAACGCGTATCTTGAAGGAATACAATTTCTTAGCAATATTAACGCTATAAATGGCATCTTAGATTTTTCTAAAGAAATTTTTAAGCATTATTGTGAACAAGGAAAAGATTTAGATTTATCTCTTCTGAAAAAACTAATGGAAGTATATAATATGGTAAATAAAGGTGAAAAGGAGGGGGATAATTGATGAAGAAATATTTAGCTCTTATCACAACTGTTTCGCTTGTATTATTAAGCTCTCTTTTTACCATGGAAATTACAGGCAAATTCGAAGTTAATAATGTAGCAAGTAGCATGAAACCATATACTGATGACCCACAGGGCTGATAGTAAGAGAACATTATAAGCTTATTTTCTTTAAAAACGCTATTATCTTAGCGTTTTTTTGTTTGTAATTATGTGATTATTTGTCGAAATTTGAAGAACGTTTCATTTTTTTTATTCTCCATTATTTATCAAAACGGTGTAGTAAATTAATACATAGGAGGAAGAAAGGAGGAATTGAAATTAGCCCATAGTCTTTGAAAATCACAAAGGAGTGTTCCCTCTATCGCTAAACTTACGGGAACACCCCACCTTGAGGCAACCAAAAATGTCACTGTGGAATATTTTACCATCCGGTTACAGATTATGATAACAGAAAATTAACAATTAGAGAATAATTTACTAATGTTTATAGAAATCCTCCGCACAGAATTAGAACAGTTGTATATAAGAAAAGGTTCATTTTCACATCCATCCTACAGCAAATGAGTCATCAACTAGACGAGTATATCGTTACTTTTGAGAGATATAAACGCTAGTTGTTAAATATGAATAAGTTGTATGGAAACCTATGACCCTTTTTTTGGGATATACAATGCCGTTTTTCAACTATTCTAATATGACAACTAGAACATTTCGGTGTGAATAGGGAATAGCTCTTATCAAGAAGTCAAAATTGAAAGAATAACCTAAGCAGCAACTTGATAATGAAGCTAAAATATTTTGCTAGAAAAAGCAATCTAGCAAGGTTGCCAACGGTAAAAAAAGTATTAATGCATTCACTAAAATAAGGTGATACCTATTATTATTTTGTAATCACCCTTAGCAACTGATCAATCTTTTCTTTATCGGTTGGATTTTCGGATAACACTTCTAAACAAGCTATAAGAGTCTTATTATCCTCTGTATTCAATTGGATACCTAACTTTTGCTGATTCAAAAAGAAATTTACCAATATGTATGAATAGCTACCTACTAATGAACTTTTTTTAGAGTAAGAAGTGTACTCTACTAAACTTTGTAGTTTACTGGAAAAAGATATAGCAAGAATATATCTTGTATTCCAATCAGAGTCACGTTTAAGAGACTTTGCAATGTCAGCCAAATTGGATCTAAAGTTAGTGTCAATTGAAGATTCTATTTTTGTTATTTCAGTGTAATTTTTCGTATAAAAATAGACATTTGAAATGACTAATACCACAAGAATTGTGAATAGAATCATTTTATTTCTTTTCAAATGAAAAACCCCTTTACAAAAAAATATCCCTTTAAGGAGGATTATGATGAATATTGCTAAACCCTTACTGGCAATAACAATAGGTTTATCTTTTCTTATACCAAATTCATCCGTATTTGCAAATAATAGCAAAAATATTACAGAAGATCAAAGGAAAGTGTTTAAAGAAACCTTCCAGTTTTCAGACAAACATATAAATGATCTTAGTGATGAAGCTATTAAAAAATATCTTTCCTATGAAGACCCTATTGTCTCTAAAAAAGAAGAATACTTTGAGATTACTTATAATAAACACTCCAATCCAAAAGTAGAAGAACTTTCACAAACAGAAGCAGAAGAGAAGGCTAATTTACTCACACGAAAAGAGGAAAAAAACGCTCCAAATAAAGTAGATGCTCTAGGTTCAGATGTCGAAAAAAATGATATTTTGAAACTAGAAACGTGGCTTATTAAAAATAAAGGTGATAAAGAAGCCCAGGCATCCGCAAGATTTGAGTTTTTAAGTACTCCTGACTATAGTGATTTTCACCAGGATATTTTGGCAATCGGAACTAGTCAGAACCTCGCTATCGTAAAAGGATCAGAAGATTTCGTTTTTAAATATGACGAATTTAAGTTTACTAGAGAATATGATAGATATGGCCATCCAATATATGATTGGGTCCCAGAAAAAGAAAAAAGCAAACGTGCAGATCAACGCGATTCAGGAGGATATGCTTTTAAATTTGATCTTCCTGATACAGGAAACCGTATTCGTGACATGAGAGGATATATGAAAGTAGATGTTACCCCGAGAAGTAAGAAATGGAGGGGCGAAGTTTATGACATATATAGTCATTATCTTCATTCCACCTCCTCTGTGAAAATAGGATTTTCTATTCCATTAGGTGGGTCGTTCGAAATAGATAAAGGAGACGCTATAAAACTAACTGGCCATGTGCAAGAAGAGTATGATAAGTAATTAGGTTACAATCGAATCATTAAGTTAGTAACATTATGTTAAGAAAACGCCCGAATTTGAGATTCGGGCGTTCATTAAAGTTATTATTATAACCATCTCTTTTTGTCTTAAACTAAATTACTTGTTCAACGCCCCCTGTCCGCTAGAAACCCATATCAGTGTTCAAACCCTCTCTATAGAGAGCCTTTTGTACTTTATATATTCGCGTCATATTCGTACACCATTTTCCATGAATAATCAGGTTACGTTTATTAAAACTGGCGATGCTACATTTTATACTTTAGAAAACAAAGCCATAATACGACTTGCGGCTTCTTTGTACCCGCCAGCATTACGTAAGGAATCACCTAACCGCTCGGCATGCTGTTTATAAGTAGATTCGTTCATCACTTGCAACAATGCGGACTTTAAAGCTTCAGGGGTAAGCTGACTCTTATCTAAAGTAATACCAGCTCCGAACTCCTCTACCTGCTTAGCAACTAGTGGTTGATCTGAGCTTAACGGAATCATCACAAGTGGTACATTATAATAGAGAGCCTCACTTGCACTATTCATGCCGGCATGTGTAATAAAAGCATCCGCTTGTTGGAGCACTTCCAACTGGGGAACATACGGCTCAATGATAAAATTATGTGGAATCCTGTCCTCTAGCGAACTCATATCCGTGCCTTGACCGCTCGCTAACACAAATTGAGCCGGGATATCGTGAAGGGCTTCAAAGCAAAATTTATAAAATTCGATATCTTTGTTTAAGATACTGCCCATTGAAATGTAGACAACTTTGTCATATTGAGCTCGAAGCCGGTCAAGCGGAAATGAAGGAACATCAAGACGCGGTGTAATGGAGGGGCCAGTAAATATATAGCTATCATCAAGCTTATCAGCATCTGGTTGGAAATCACGGCTTGTAAATACAATCTTAATTTGACCATATTGGCGAGTGATATCTTCAATAGCAGGAACAGCTACGTTGCATGCACTCGCGATGCTTTGCGCTGTATTCGTTAGTCTTTCATAAAGAGCTTCTACATCTAAATCTCCTGCATCAATCTCTTCTATAATTTTGCTTAGAGGCCCAGCGAAAGCGAAGTTTGTAACGGAGCAAATCGTCGGAATACCTAACCTTTTCCCTAAAATTTCTCCTCCCCAACCAAATAAGGAGTCAAAAATTAAGTAGTCAAAAGAATCATTCTCTACCTGCCTTAAGATTTCCGGAATATGTGGTTCAATAATGCCTCGCAGCATAAAATCGGTGAATTGAAGCGGATGTCTAATTTCGGTTGGATTAAAACCAAGCTCTCTAAATATCTGTTCGTCCAATTGATAGGCCAAAAATTGTGCCCCAGTCTGGGCAAGCCTAGCCCGATATTCTTCTGAGCACATATAGACGACTTCTTCTCCATTGTCGACGAGCTGCTTTACTAATCCTAATGTAGGATTCACGTGACCTTCTGCTGGAATCGTTACATACAATACGCGTGCCACTTACTACACCTCCCCAAAAATATCGAAATAGAAGATATTACTATAAATAGAAGATGTTACAATTTGATTATAGATGAGGGAAAATATTGGATCAAGTCTGACGTTAAAACCCAGCACATTGCATAGTGGTGGCCGGGTTTATGGGTAATCCATCAATTTCTATGCTTGTTAAAATGCTAGATAAATATTTGGTAATACCATCCTCTGCATAATGCGAATATTTCCAAGGCATGGCACCAGCCAAGTTTTTTCCTTAACGTAGCTGACTTTTGCCTGCAATGCTTGCTTATCCTCATACGTTATAACTGTATCTCCATCATACAAGTAAGCCACCTTCGCCTTTCGTCTGTCAGTACTCTTTTGGGGATGGGGGGATAGCTTTCTTAAAAATATGAGATGTCCATTTTCAAAACTAAAGTTAATGAAAAGTAAAATAAGGATGTTCCCATAAGCTATCCATGCCTAGGTACACCCTTTAGAAAGATTACAGCAATGCTTCATATACTCTCAAAAACGCTAGTGAGATTGCAAATTTTGCTTATTACAGGCTCCTTTGCAATGACCGGATGACTAATACACCACTTAGAAAGACAAAAAGGGAAGCGCATAAAATAAGCAAATGCGACTCAAATGGTGTAACTAATAAGATACTAAAGAGAATAATGAGTATGGATGATAAAATGGGCAACATTTTCCCCTTTTTTGAACATTTAAACTTCCAACTTCCTTTATTCCCTAAGTTAGACAAAAGCGAAGCAAGATTAATTTCGGAACATGTTGTACATGGTAATATTAATAAAACAATGAATAATTATAGACAGCATTGCAATCTGCTGACCAATCCGTTGCCGATAAGTTTGATAGCATCATATCAAACAAAAAGGGCCAAAAATATATTTCATCCCCAATTCGCCCCCAACGATATATTAACTCTCTTAAAAACCCTTATATATCAAGTTTGCCACTCTCTCCACATATCTAGATTAATCAAAATTGACAAGTAAGACACGCTAACCCGCTAGTTAATTCCTCCACTAATTAGCCCAGAATGATCAAACTTAAGCACTATTTATACCATGCATGAGTATGGTTCTTTTGGCTTTTATTCTTCATTTTGACACTTCTTTTATATAATTTAACATTATATTACTAACAAGTTGATTCTATGGAACTATACAAAATGTTAATAATAGAAGGTATGATTTACCAAAAGGAGTTGATGTTTCTTGAGAATTCTAAACCATTTAAAAGTAACAAAATTACTCATTTGCTTAAGCACAAGTTTATGCATTCTTTCTTATCCTTTTATTTCCTTTGCTGAAAAATCTAATACTAGTGTAGCTAGTGAAACAAGCGAGCCTAATGATATTGATACTGGAATAGCTAACTTAAACTATAATGTTCACGATATTTTAGCAGTAAATGGTGATCAAGTAGATAGTTATGTCCCAACAGAAGGTGTTAAATCAAATGGTAAATTTATAGTGGTGAAACGAGAGAAAAAATCACTTACAACTTCACCAGTGGATATTTCTATTATTGATTCTGTGGCGAATCGTACCTATCCAGGCGCAATACAACTTGCAAACGACTCTTTTGTGGCAAATCAACCTACTTTGTTAATGGCAAAGAGAAAACCTTTGAATATTAGTATAGATTTACCTGGGATGAAAAGAGAAAATACAACAACTGTTGAAAACCCAACATATGGTAATGTGTCTGGAGCAATCGATGAATTAGTATCTACTTGGAGTGAAAAGTATTCAACATCAAATACTTTACCTGCAAGACTACAATATGCAGAATCCATGGTTTATAGCAAAAATCAAATAGCAAGTGCTCTTAATGTTAACTCTAAAATTCTTAACAATTCACTAGGAATTGACTTTAATGCTATTGCTAGCGGAGAAAAGAAAGTGATGGTTGCTGCGTATAAGCAAATATTTTATACGGTAAATGCAGAGCTACCAGACAATCCATCAGAGCTCTTTGATGATAGTGTTACTTTTAAGGAACTGACCCGTAAAGGGGTAAGTGATGAAGCTCCACCTGTTATGGTGTCAAATGTAGCTTATGGCCGAACCATTTATGTAAAATTAGAAACAACCTCTAAGAGCAAAGATGTACAAGCTGCATTTAAAGCCTTACTCAAGAATACCAATGTAGAAGCTAGTGGACAGTACAAAGACATTTTTGAAGATAGCTCCTTTACTGCTGTCGTATTAGGGGGAGATTCAAAAGAGCATAACAAAGTTGTCACAAAAGACTTTGATGAAATACGAAATATTATTAAAGATAATGCAGAATTTAGTCTAAAAAATCCAGCATACCCTATTTCATATACTAGTGTTTTCTTAAAAGATAATTCAATTGCTGCTATTCATAACAATACAGACTATATTGAGACTACCTCTACAGAATATTCTAAAGGTAAAATCATTCTTGATCATCATGGTGCATACGTTGCTCAATTTGAAGTATCCTGGGATGAATTTTCATATGATGAAGATGGAAATGAGGTACTTACCCACAAAACTTGGGATGGAAACTACAAAAACAGAACAGCTCATTTCTCGACCGTAATACCACTTCCACCTAATTCTAAAAATATAAGAATTTTGGCCAAAGAATGCACAGGTCTAGCATGGGAATGGTGGAGAACAATTATTGATGAATACAATGTTCCATTAACTAATGAAATAAAAGTTTCCATTGGAGGAACTACATTGAATCCATCAGCTAGTATTAATCATTAGAAAAGAGAAGTATCGATTGGAAAAACAGTACCTCTCCTACTTTCAGAGGCTAGCTAGACATAAAAAAGGATTACATGATTATGATGTAAACCTAAAGCATACCAAGGCAATGAATCGGATTAGCGTAATGTAAATCGGTCACACTCTCCTTACGTTTAATCATTTATCAGATTGAAGGATTGAAAACGGCTAAAATTCTTGCTACACAAGGACTTTAGCCGTTTTCTTTATTCTTATTTTCTCTCCAATCAGCAAACCTACTCCACATGTACGGAGTAAGTAATTTGGACAAAAAGAAAATACTACTGATGTGATGGTATTCGCTAACTATCAACTCGTTGTTGTATATCTAATCTGCAATATTTCATTGATGCACACACTATCCTTGATGTGAAACAAAGAGATTCCAAAAAATTATGATTTGCCATAAAGTTTTTGATTAACTTGTTCTATAAAAATTGCAACTCTTTCTTCATCAATGAATCTACTAAAAATAGGTTTTAATCTGTTTCTATACTTTGTTCTTAGGTGTTTTTCAATTTCATTCAAAAGTCTTGGGTCTGAGTGGATATGTTCTAACGAAATACTTTCTCCTAATGTCTTTTCCAAAGATAAAGCTATATCTCCATCTTGAATTAAGTCATTAATTCTAATAAATTGCATAATTGATGGTTCGAGATAAATAACAGGAAGTTGGGGGAACTTTTCTTCTACATATTTCTTTATTCCCCTACTTCCTGTATAAAATAGTTCGTCATTTTCAAATAAAAATAAGTTCTTCTCACCCAAATCAGATAATATCTTTATTAGTTTTTCAGACAAAAATTCCCCTCCTAGAGAAATAACATTTAGTTTTTCTACTTTTAAACGTTCAGCAAGACCATATTCTTCAGTTAACACATTAAAGAAATCTTCGTCTGTTTTTCCCTCTACATACAAATTCAAATTAGTAGGTTCAGCTTCCTGACCAATTACTTGTGGTTTTTCTTGATTAACTTTTGTTTCAATTGCCTTATCCATTTGTTTATAGTACGATGAAATACCATTAACTCTTCTTACTCTTTTAAAGAGTGGAATCCAACCATTCCTATCGCTCCAAATAATCGGTAATGTAGAGTTTGGTGTATTGTATGGAAATACAATAAGTCCCCCAATCCCCCCATACCCCATTCCGTTATTGCTATTCGAACTTATTTTACCGTAATATTCTATTCGTTCACGTAATTCTTTTCGGCTATCATGCAATACTCCGTCATAGAATTTGGAATCCAAGGATTCTACTGTATCTTCCTTCCCATATTCAAATGCAGAGAACGTTAGAGCTTTTGTTTCATCAGTGATTTTAGTTATTCCATCTCGCATCCCACACACAGTAAGTAAAAAGATATTTTTAACTTTGAAAGGAGTGACTTTTTCAGTCAAAACATTTATTTCCCTTGTAGCTTGATTTCCTGTTGAAATAACATCATCTAGCAAAACAATGTTATTTACCCTCTCCTTCTCAAGATGATGAAATGAATCTTCGTCCAAAAAGTTTTCTTCTGAAACATCATTAATAAGTCTGAAATGATAACTAATCATCGACCCGCTTTTTCCTGCATCCCCAATTCCAGCAAATAACGTATTATCGCCTTTAATTACTGTATTTTTATCCTTAGCCATTCTAAGAAGTCTACTATATGCAACTTGCAGAGCACTATTCATATCATCATAACCAATTACATTTAGATTATTAATCACTCTTAAAGCTATATAATAATCATTTGGATCGAATTGTAATATCCACTTAATAACATGGTCGATCTCTATGTTCACAGGCCAAGAAGCAATTACGTTCTCAAGTTCATTAAGCTTATCATGAATAAACAATGGATATTTCATACCTTCTTAACCTCACTATGGTGAAATATATTATTATGATCAAAATCAAAATTAATTAAACTTATCTAATTACTCGTTCTAATAAAGCCGTACCTACCCCTAGAGTGACTCTTGGTAAACTCAATAAAATTAATCTCCTTTATGACTTCTTCTGAAGGTTTTTTATTTTCGAGAATAATAACTTGGTTATTCAGAGTTACCTCTGCCAAAAACTCAAAAAATCTTGATTGCAAATCATCTGAGGTTTTATCTTCATCACCATCTTCCTCTTTATACGAAGTTATTGGCGAGTCGAGAATTACGATCCCTGGGTGGGGAAGGTCTTTTAAATTACAATATTTCATTACCCCTAATACAAAAGCGCTGTAAGAAATAGAACGATATCCTTTACCGAATAATCTTCTCGCTTTTCCAGATATGAGAATATCTTTTTGTTTAACATCAAATTTCACACTCTCGAAACCCGGATATTTCCAACCAGTCAAAAAATACTTAATGCTTTCACAAAGATCATCGTAGAATTTAGTATAATCTAGTAGTTGTTCAGAAGTTGCACCTGTATCAGGCTCAGATTCTATTAAATCTAATATATTCCTTTTCTCATCAAGCAGTTTATTTAATGTATGTTTCTTTTGTTCCACTTCATTAATTGTTTTCTGATTTTTTAGTATACCCTGAAGTTCTTCTTCTATTATCAGAATTTCAGGTTCTAATTGTTCGTCTAATACTTTACTTAATTTACTATACTCTTCTTTGTCATCTACTAATTTAGTATTTATCGAAGATACTTCCTCATTCATTGATTCAATAGTGCTGTTTAAATCCTCTAAATGAAATAATAACTTTTGTAATTCGATTTTATATGATTCTTTCTTCTGTTCTATTTCCAGATGTGAACAAGCTAGTTCCCCATTATTTAAAATAAGAGTTTGATTACAATGTGGGCATTTTTCATAATTTAGTAAAGAAAAAAAGTGATCTCCCTCTATTAAAAAGTTTATCCTTTGCATGTCAGTTTCGTACTGGTCTTTCAACAATAGGAATCTTTTCAATAATTCATATGTAGATAACAACTTCGATTCAGCTTGTTGGATGTTCTTCCACAATTTTTTTCTAGAATCAGTTAATTTTTCAATCTCCGAACTAATTCCACTTCTTTTTAAGGTTAACCCTTTAATAATCGCATCTAAATCAACTTCAGATTGCAATGGGGTTAAATTGGAAATGTTCAATTCCAAATCGTTAATCAACCTATCAATCAATCCAACTTGGGCAGTATACACAGACCCGGAATTGCTTGCTACTACATTTTCTGATAATTCACTATCGTCTTTATTTGTTAAGATAAGTCTAAATGCCGCTTCCTCCGCGGTCTTGGTCTTGTTATTGTCTGAATGTACCGGTGATTCTTTTGCTATTATTTTTACTTCATCTATTAAAATGAAATCATTATAATTTCTATACGTAAATCGTCTCAATTTATTATTCTTGTTGGTTTTGATAAATAAATTAGTGTTTTTATACCCCGTTAGTGACATTAAGAATTTCGAAATACTTTCTTTCTTCTCACAATGTTTCTGCGATAGGTTTTGAAACTTTGATTCAGTGGTCAACTCATTTATAGGGCAGTTATATTTTTTAAAGTTCCCTCCAGAAAGTTGCCTTTCAAATGTAAACTTCAGACCATCATTACTTTCTAATTCCAAGAAGATAGTATGGTATTCATAGTCAACAATCTCATCAATTTGTTCAGGAGCGTCTTTCCCACCTAACATGAAATTAATACATTCAAACAGAAACGATTTACCTGTATTTGTTGGCCCCATAATGACATTAAGACCCTTTTTGAGCTCTATTTCAGTCATTAATTCATTTTTGCCCAATAAACATAATTTTGTTAGAAAGAAACCTTTTGTTGTCACTCAATCCCCCCCCTAACAAACGCTTCATACATGAACTCTCCGCCCCAGTTATCTATGTTTCTTTCAATGAAAAATTTCATTTCCTCTTCTGAGTATCCGGAAAAATATCCTACAACCCATAAAGCGTTGTTTTGTAGTTTTTTACTATAAGTTGATTCAAATAAATCTAGAAAGGGTTTTGTTAATTCAGAAGCGGAATAACTAATACCTTTTTCATCAAAAATAATATTTATAAGGCTCTTGCTATACATTAGTTCTAAACCTTTTTGCATAGCTTTTCTTCTTACTATTATGCCACCAGACCTGTGAGGAGTATCTGGATGTAACGAAGGTGGACTATCTACCGCTCCAACATCCTTAGTATGTATAACTAAGTAATCGTAATAAATAAGTCGTTGTAAATCTAAACTTTCAGGGGATGCTTCGGCTAGTATCGTAAGGGCTCTCAAACCAATTTCAAATGATGAATTAATGCTACTAGATTCAGTAGTTTCATTGTTAATGGTCATTATTGTTCCACCCAACTTATCTTATCTTCATTAGCTAAATGATGACATAAACCATTTAAATCATTTCCTTTTATTGAATTATACAATGGGTAACTAGGCATATTTAGGCTTCGCGCGGCTTTACAAACTTCCTTTACTCGCTCAAATCCATCAGTATGTTCTGATTCTATGATGTCGATCACCCCATCATATACTTCCTGTTTTAAATCCTCAAAAGCATTTACACCTGGAGGGAGGGTATCTCTCTCAAATTTCATTAGAGACTCAGCGGAATAGAAGCATTTTCTTTGTCTGTTAAAGTGTGAATTGTATTTATAATGCTCTGAGAGTTCTGTGATATCCCTTATTGTAGATTTGTGGTTATCTGAATACGCTTCAAGCAATTTTCTAACATAAAGCAATTCACTTGCACTTATATTCTCAGGTGGATTAACAGGTTCAGGACGTGTTTTATGAATCCCACCGAATCTATAATAAAAGTACTTTGTCTGTGAATGTTGTTCTATTAATTCTTGCGGATCAATATCATCAATGATTGAAAAGTCAAAGTCCTTTACATATTCAAGGAAATCTTCAGTCAATTCTATATTTGCTCCCGAAGTAATTTTACTTCGACATTTATCGTTCCATTCTGAAATTAATTGCTTCTTTAGTTTGTGAGGATCGTCGATTAAATTAGAAAGGGTAGTTGAAATACCTTTTGGTGTTACAAAATAGTATTTCCTTGGTACTGAGTATTCTTTTTTGTAAGTGTAGTAGCATAACTTTCCAAGCTCGATCCATATCTTACTTGGAGATAAAGGGGAGTTGTAATGTTTGCATTGATAATTATCCCAAACTAATTTTTTGCCTTTTTCATATTCGACATATGCGATAACATCTCTGCCCATGTCCCCTGCCGCGCCGCATCTTCTTACTTTTACGTACTTATCTTTTAAATAGTCGCATGACCATTCTCTAACAAGGTCTTCAAAATCTTTGTCAGAGATAACCTGCAATCTTTTAATCGGCTCTATAGCTTTTCCTAATAGTAAATCTGTATTTGACAACTTAGTTTTGACTTCTGGCTCATTGATATCTATCATATTATTCTCTAGCTCTATCATAATGACCACCCGAACATAATCTATTTGATATCCAAATAATAACATAAAATCCCTCTCTATCTTATTAGAGATTATGAAATATTAAAGTTCTTAGGGAGGTAAGAGAGTCGGGTTGTCTATAAAATAGATTCTGTACGTACAACAATATTCAAGAAAATTTGGTGTGCGTTTGACGAAGACAAACTCTATCTCAATAACTAAAACGAAATTATTCGTTACCGGGTGGCATCTAATAAACTGCCGGGAAGATCTAAAACATAAAAAGTGCTACCCTCTAAAAGGTAGCACAAAATAAATTATTCATTGTACAGACCCTCAATGGCTTTTAGCTTGTCTTCCTCAGTGGGCTTGGAGTAACGCAGTATCATGTCTGCTGAACTATGACCGCTCAGGGATTGTATGACCGCTATATCTTCATTCGCCCTAACAAGCCCTGTGATGAACGTGTGGCGTAGTTGATGAGCGTGTAGGTCATGTTGCTCTAAAAGATGCTGAACGCTTCTGACGCTAATTCGCTTGTCTCTGTTGCTAATGAACAGGGCTTCGTTATCGTCTGACCGTTCCTCAAGGTATTTTCTAATAGCCCACCTTGTATCAACGTCAAGGGGCAATGTACGGGCTTTATTGCCTTTTCCTGCCCTAACCCTCAACTCTCCTTTACGTTCGCTTAGGTCAACGTCTGACCTGTCTAGGGCTACTATTTCAGATACCCTCAAACCCGTATGAAGTAAAGTCTTGATTATGGCATAATTACGTTTGTTTCCGCTTCTGTCTACTTCTCGTTCAAGCCGCTTCCGCCCAAGCCTGTCAAGGGCTTTCGGGGCGGTCTGCTTGTAGTCGGGGGCTTTTATGATATGGATTTCCTCAATACAATCTAATTTTTTTGCCCACCGACAGAACTTCTTAATGGCGTTATAGACCTTGTTAATGGTGGCGGCTGTCTTCTTTTTGCTTGCCATGTATGTTACGTACTGTTGAACGTCAGTACGGCTGAAATGCTCTAACGTAGTGCCACATCCGTTAAGCCACTGGCTGAACTGTTGCAGAGCATGGCGGTAGGTCTTCACGGTGCTTCGCTCTTACCTCGTAAACCCTCATTGATGAATTGGTCTAACATAGTCATCTCTCCCCATAAAAAGGGTATAAATAATTCCACGCAATATTTTCAGCCCGTTATTTGTCCGATTCGCCCCGATTTGGGGCAATTTTTAAACTGATAATAAATTCTACGTTTAGTTTATGACAAATTGTAATAATTCGTTATAACCCCTAGCTTTTTCCCTATTGAAAATTGCAGATTGTTTATTTATTTTATAGATATTCTTAAACAACTATCACATATATTATTAGTATCTGCTTTAAAAATGTAACAATGGGACAATACGCATTGATAAGTAGAGTCTACTCCCTCCTCCAACAAACAGGAAGCCATGGGTACTTAATATTTTTAAAAACAATACTAATTTCCTTTTATTTTTATTTACAATAATATCTAGTTAAAGTATGATGTGGTAAATAAAATTCCTTATTTTTACAAAAACTAAAGGAGGATAGATTTAATGCACGTCTTGGAATACAATTATCAAGTTTCACAGATAGAATTGCGACAACGTTTACAAGAAACACTTGATCTCAAAGGATGGAAACGAAAAGATCTTGGACGAGCTACTGGACTTGATTCAGTCCTTATCAGTAATGTAATGAAGAACAAACGCCGATTGGTATTACCTCAATTAGACATTATTACAGAAGCTTTGGGGTTATCTAAGGATACCTTCTATGAGTATTTTATTGGGGAATGCTTTAACGAATCGGGAAAATTGTCGCCTGTAAAAACTGCTGATTTTTTCATAAGTTGTATCACCGTAGAACGCTACGATATTACAAAGAGAATCATAGAATTGATCAAAGAGGATACAGACAGAAAAAGGCTTCTCGATAACACCTTTAAGATGGCAGAGCATATTTTTTCTTCCGATCTAAGAAATTACAGTCTGCCCTTATATGACATTGTAATTGCTAACAGTACAACAAGGAATGAACGAACAGCCATTTCTTACTTTAGAAGATTTTTAATAGCTAGAGATGTGGATATCACTATATCTGGATATGAAACCCTTTATCAGCTTTTAGAGTACCTTCCTATACTGCCAAAAAAATATAAACTAGAAGCGTATTACAAAATATTAACGTTCTATAACACGGTAGAAAAGTGGAATGAATTACTAAAATTTTCTACCGAATTAAAAGCCCTAGCAATGAAGGAAGAAAGCAGAGAATACATTGCTGCTGCTCTGTTATATGAATTTTCAAGCTATAAAGGGATGAATGATCTGATTAATGGAATCCGTGTTATTCGGGAATATGCCTTCTATGGTGATGCTAAACTGGCTCAAATAAACGAAACTCTACTTCTCATTGAAATGGGGCATGTAGAGTTTATTAACGAACATTTAAAACTACTTTCCTCTGACTCTCAAAAATTATTTACATTTTTACCTGTAGCTATAGAGGTCTATCTTCAAAAAGAAATGCTGAAAGATATTCAGATGCTCTTACAAAAGTACAAAAAGGAAATCGAACAATTATCCTGCAAAACAGATAAACTTAGTCAAAAATATAAATTAAGGTTATTTCAAGCGTTAGCGACATATTATCTTATGAAAGGAGAAACTTACTTAGGGTTTAATTATAATATTGAGGCGTTAGAATTGGCACTCATGTTCAAAAATGTTGAACGATTAAAAAGCATTATGCTAATGCATTATGAGTATAACCCTTCTGAAGAGCATAAAGAAAAATTTATTAACATTATGGCAAGGGGGAACAACCATTATGAAAAGAATTTTAACGTCTTCACTCATGATTCTGTTCTTATTAAGTTTTATCGCAATGAATTTTGAAATACCAGCCTCATTCGGAACGGATCAAAGTTTGTCAAGCACTTACACATACGGTGAAGGCTGGTAATCAGAGAGGGCATCCTCTCTTTTTTTGATTGAATTAGGAAAAGAATCTATATTAATTAACAGAAATTTCTGTTAGGAAAATTTGTTCCTACTGATATATAATTAATTTCAATGACTGGTAATCAATGTAAAAAATAGAATTTTATATTTTTTATCGTTGTTGTGGTTGCCAGAGAAAGGAGGTTAACTAAAAAGGAATACTCATAGAAAGGAGCTGAAAGATGTTAGCATGGAGCGATGATAGATGACGAACGCAGGAATCTAAAAAAGCAATAAATACGGGATGTTCCCTATATGCCCTCAGAAAGCTTTGGAACACCCCATAACAAGCATTTAAAAAATGCTCCATTCAAGTTTATCATGCCCTTGCGTTCAAAAGGGAAAAAATATTTTTTAATGGAAAAATAGTTGTCTCACATTTGAATAATCTGTACAGAAAATCTTGTAGCAAAATAAAGCCGTGTTTCAACTATTAGTTGAAGACAGCTAGGATGCTTCATCATATTGATAACCATTGGTAGCTATTGGAAGGGGCCTATTTTTGTTTAGTATGCATTTGGATGAGGATAAAAATTAACGCCCAGAATATTCCTCCTAATATGATGCTACTCTCTCCTCCGAATATTATCCCTGTAAAATAACCTAATACAACAATAAGCAGGAGTTCCAAAAATATAACCATAAAAAATACCCCCTATTCCTCTTATAGTTTTTGGTTTTATTAGATTAATGAAAAAAACAAAGGTGGAGTTAAAATGAAGAAATTTGCAATGCTTTTTTCTGTTGGCGCTATGACTATTTTATCATTAACCCCAATTACAAATTCAAGTGTACTAGCAAAAAATAAAGCAAAGGAATTAAAGATTATTGAGATATCATTGAACGAAAAATCTTCAAAACCATTAAAATTCTTAAGCAGTGATAAAAACAACTATTATTTTATTCATAATGAGGGGAAAGAAATAGACACTGAAGAAATTGAAGAATATACCAAGGCAGAGCTAAAAATTGATCGCTCCAACACAGATAAAGGTATAGCACCAACTTTAATAGGTGTAGGAGTATACGAATCAGACAGTTCTATTCGTGTAGATTACATTTTTGATCAGGTAGAAGAAGTACCTTTAGATGAAATTCGTACACATATTAAAGACAAAGTTGAAGAAACTGAAAATCAAAATTCAATCTCATCTGATGAGGATACTCGCTCTGAATCTTACACGTATCGAATTAGAGATGAAAGACGAGATGAATTAGCTGGAGTATACACGAGCAACGTTGACTATACAAAAAAAGGAACTTCCACATTAGATAAAAAAAAAGTTTCCGTGTGGGATGTTAAGTATTTTAATCAGTCAGAGCCAAGAAACGATTATCAAACACGTCAATTGTCAATGCGTTATAAACATACTGGATTAGCCGATGATACACAGACCATTCGTTCTTATGGACCATACACTACTGATACCGAATCGTCTGCATCAGTTGGGCTTTCTGGTTTGGTTCCCTCAGTAAGTTGGACATTTAATACGAAATCAGCAAATATTACAGACCAATCCAGTCTATCAGATAACTATGCTAAATGGAATGTGGATATAGCTTTGGGAACCAACACCTCAAAAAATAATTTTGTATGGGAACCTGGAGTCCGTGTAACAAATAGCAAAGGAAGAATACTGTTTCAACATAACCATTATGTATACTATTACAGAAACCTTGATTCCGCTGTTCCTTTCAATACTGGAACAATTAAAGAAACCTTTAAAGATTTATAAAAAACAATCCGAAAACCAAAGCAATAAAACAAACGTCCGAACCTCAAGTTCGGACGTTTATACTGTTATTTGTAGTCATTCCCTTTTCCATGTTAGAAGAACTAAGAAAATACTATCTACAAAGAAAAAGACTTGATAGATTAGGAGATAACTACAAGACAGTAATTATTTCTTCATATTTTGGCATCCTGTTATCAAAGCTTTTCATCAGGAGTGCTCTTACCTAGGGTTTAGGAATTTTATTAAGTAAAGTAATTTAAGATATATCGGATTCGTGATCTTCATTATACATCGGCTACATTACTAATTAATCAAGGGGTTCATACAAATTAATTTTGGAACATCTTGGATATGTTAATATTAATACGACTTTTAATATATATGGACCTGCAATACATCTGCTAACCAACTTGTTGCCATTAAGTTTGAATTCATCCCCCAACGATATATTGACTCTCTTAAAAATGCTTATACAACAAGAGGGCCACACTCTCCACATGCCCCGTATGAGGAAACATATCCACCGGCTGCACTTCCACAACCTCATACTTCTCCGCTAACACCTTCAAATCCCGCGCCAACGTTGACGGGTTACAGGACACATATACCACTTTTTTCGGTTGCATTTGCAAAATGGTTGTTAATAAGGCCTCGTCGCAGCCTTTGCGCGGCGGGTCAACGACGATCACATCAGCGACAATCCCTTGCTTGCGCCAGTTCGGAATCACGACCTCGGCAGGTCCCACGTCAAAGCTGACGTTTTCCAAACCATTTAGCTCCGCATTTTTTTTCGCATCAGCAATGGCCTCTGGTACAATTTCTACACCGTACACGCGCTTGGCCTTCTGAGCTAGGAACAGCGAGATTGTTCCGATACCGCAATAGGCATCAATTACGGTCTCATTTCCTTCTAGCCCTGCGTATTCCAGTGTTTTGCTGTACAACACATCTGTCTGTTCGGGGTTCACCTGATAAAAGGAGCGGGCCGAGATCGCGAACTTAATTGGTCCAATATAGTCATAAATAACGTCATCGCCCCACAACGTGAAGGTTTGGTCTCCGAAAATCACGTTGGTTCTGCGCTCGTTAATGTTTTGGACGATGCTTTTTACTCCTGGCAATTCTGCACGGATGAGCTGGATGAGCTGTTCTCTTTCTGGCAGAAACGCCTCTGTCGTGATAAGCACTACCATGAGGTCTCCTGTTTTGGCACCTACTTTTGCTACGACATGGCGCAATAAGCCTGTGTGCTTTACCTCGTTGTATGGCTCAATACCTAGTCGTTCTGCGATCCGCTTTATCGTAGCTACCACTTCATCGTTGGCTTGATGCTGGATCAGGCATTCGTTGATATCAATAATATCATGCGATTTTTCAGCATAGAAGCCACCGATTAGCGCACCGTTTTCCTCTCCAATCGGCACCTGTGCCTTGTTACGATAGCGCCACGGGTCTGTCATTCCGAGGGTAGGAAGTACCTTCACAGTCTTTGCTGGTTCATCGCTATGTGATGTAGCCACGGCTGAATTAAAGGCGGCTTTTTCAGAAGACGAAGCTTCATCATTCGTCATTCCTGCTGCTGTTGCCGCTTTACTAGATACTGTATTTGTTGCCACGCTTTGTCCACTAGCCACAGCGTCTACGTCTGCTTTTCCTTTCCCTGCCAAGCTCTTCTGCTGCTCACCCTCGATAGAGAACCCGCCAATTCGGCGCAGGTTATCCATGACGATCTGCTGCTTGTGTCGCAGTTGCTCACTATATACGAGGTGCTGTAAGGAACAGCCGCCACAACGATCGTAGACCGGACAGGGTGGCTTTGCTCGATGCTGGCTTGTAGCCGTTATTTCGAGCAACTGAGCATAACCAAAGTTCTTTTTGGCATGAATGACCTTTGCCTTGACAGTTTCACCAGGCAATGCGCCTTTCACAAATAGGGTGTAGCCATTATATCTGCCGACCCCTTCCGCTTCATGATTCAGACCGGTTATCTCTATGTCCACCACCTGCTCTAGCTGCACAGGGTAATTCTTAGACTGTTGCTCCTTTGATCGATTCGTTTCTTTTCTCTGTTTATTGCCGCGTTGCGATTTTCCTGTTCCTGATTTTCTCACTCTGTCTAGCTCCTTTAATATTGCATAAAATCTATGTCATGGTACAAAAATCTCAAAATGATTAGCAAGGGTGTAGCACTCACAAGGTAATTCTCCACCCAATTCTCCATCCAGATTTAGAAGTACCTGTTGTTTGTCCCTGGTTGTTGCTTTGATATAATCCGCTTGAAAATATAATACATGGGAGTCTTTAATGTGGTCCCCTTTGATTGCCATGGTAACGATACGTACGATTTCTGGCAATGTTGCCTTCTTTAAGACGATGCAATCGAGCTTTCCATCTGAAAGACTGGCCGCAGGGGCTATCTTCTCAAAGCCACCCACAGAATTGCTATTCGAAATAAGAAACAGCATAACTTCCTCATCGACCATGACCTGATTACGTGTTTCGATGCGAATATGTGTCGGCGTGATAAATGGAAGCTTTTCTATTCCTTTTAAATAGTAGGCAAGCTGTCCCACCACAGTTTTTAATTTGCTTGGCACTTCGTAGGTTAGTTCGGTTAGTGTTCCACCGCCAGCTATATTAATGAAATAACGGTCGTTCATTTTGCCAACGTCTATTTTTTGCGTGTGACCGGCCGCGATGATTTGACTTGCTTTTTTTAACGATCTTGGTATACCTAAGGCTCTGGCAAAATCGTTGGTTGTACCAGCAGGAATAATCCCCAGCTTGGGTCTATTTTTCTTTTCCGCCATGCCATTGATTACTTCATAAATAGTACCGTCTCCACCGGCTGCGATAACAAGGTCAAACTGTCTGGATACGGCTCGGGCAGCCTCTCTAGTAGCGTCCCCTTCCCCCTTGGTAGCATGACAAGAAGTTTCGTATCCGGCCCTTTCCAGCGTCTCTAAAATCTCTGGCAACTGACGGCGAACAGCTTCACGCCCTGAGGTCGGATTATAGATTAGACGTGCTCTCTTCACTCGCGTCCCCTTCTTCCGTTTACGTATATATTTTTGAATTTTATCATGATACCATACCCATCATATCCTGTATGACCATTTTTGGGAATCATTATGCGGCTTGTCACATGATTTTGCCTATTTTATCCGCTCTGCTCATGGTACTATTAGTGAATAGATGACTTGTACGAGGGGTGTATGCAGTTTGACGAAGCGTATGATTGTAGGAGTAGATATCGGGGGAACCACGATTAAAATAGCTTTACTAGATCCGAATGGGGAAATTATTACAAAAACACAAATCCCTACTCCTGTTTCTGAGGGAGAAGATGCTATTATTGGGAAGATGACAAACACGATTGACCAACTGATGGCCGAGCAGGGCTTCACCAAAGAAGAAGCCTATGGAATTGGCATCGGTGTGCCTGGGCCGGTAGATACGGACACGGGCTTTGTATATGAAGCGGTGAATCTGGGTATTAAGGATACTGCGTTGAAGGCTAAAACAGAAGCTTTAACTGGTTTGCCCACATATGTAGAAAACGACGCCAACGCAGCCGCTCTCGGTGAAATGTGGCGCGGCGCGGGACAAGGGACCGATAACCTGGTTGCTATTACACTTGGTACAGGTATTGGCGGTGGAATCATTATTGACGGCAAGATCGTCCATGGTGTAAAAGGAGTAGGCGGCGAAATCGGTCACGTAACCGTTAACCCAGATGGCCCACTATGCAATTGCGGTAAAAAGGGTTGCATGGAGCGATATGGTTCAGCCACAGCCATTATTTTAGGGATAGAGACAGCAGCGAAGGAAGGTCGCAGTGCGTATTTAGCTAAACAGCTAGCAGAGAAAGGCTCCTTAACTGCCAAAGATGCATTTGATGCAGCCGCAGAAGGAGATTTAGTAGCTCAGGAGGTCATTGACCAGGCTGCGTTTTATACCGGATTTGGCCTTTCACACATAGCCAATCTACTGAACCCTGCCAAAATTGTAATCGGTGGCGGTGTTTCTGCAGCAGGTGATGCTCTATTCTCGCTGATCCGTAAGTCATTTGATACCTACACATGGAAAATTGCAGCGGATTCATGCGAAATCCTGCCTGCTACACTGGGTAATGACGCCGGTGTGATTGGGGCTGGCTGGCTAGTAAAGCAAGGGGAATCCAAGTAAATCCAGTAATGATTTCTATCAATAGCTATTAGATAAAGATGACTGTTAGAATCGTTATTCCTGATTCTGCGATTTATGTCAGTTCTGCTGATCGGATATAATTATTATACAAGCTTGGCTCCTACTAAGAGCCAAGCTATTTTTTATTTCACTAATAAGTTCTCCCGTTTAAAGAACTTCGCTGCCACTTTAATCGCAATGATTACATAGAGAAGCGAGGTGAACATTACTAGAAGAGCATGCATGGGTTGAAGCTCACCATAGAAAATTTCTTTAAAAATCGCCACTCCATTAAAGATCGGCAGTAAATAGTACGCAAATGGAATATCAATCGGATTAAGAGGCATCATCAGGTAAGCCGGTACTAATCCGACCAAAACGAGTGGTGTCATGTATGTCTGTGCTTCCTTAAAGGATTTAGCAAAGGAACTAATGCTTAGCATGACGCCGGCAAACATAGCTGCCAGCAAGATTAGCACCACAAACAACACGATAAGCGAGCTAGCGGTGAAAAATTGCAAGGAGAGTCCTCCCGCATCGTGATTAATGGGGATGAACGAAAAAATTACCGATACGCTAATCACCGACGCCAACGAACTGACGCCACTCATAATCATGACGGTAAATAGCTTGGCTGTTAATACGCTATTAGCTGTTATCGGGGCACTTATCAATGTCTCCAGAGTACCTCGTTCCTTCTCTCCTGCAACTAAATCTGTCGCGGCTGGCAATCCTCCAGAGATGAGCGAAGCAATCATCAGGATAATCAGAACCCCAGATAAAATACTCCCAGACACCTTCTCATCGCTTGCTACGCTTTCAAATGTAGTTTGCATTGGCTCAATCGCCCCAATCGTCAAGCCCACACGCTGTAAACGCTTGGAGACAACCTCTTTTTCATATTCCTTTATGGATTTTTCAATTAACGTTTTCGCATAAGTAGACTTTTGGTTAGACGGATCGTACCAGACTGTAATATCAACAGACTCACCAGCTTGCAGCTTACTCTGCAAATGCTCCGGCAATTTAATGAACGCTCTTGCATCGCCATCCTTAATTGCTGCTAAAGGGTCTTCTACCTGAATCATTTTTACACTAACATTCTTTTGTAAGATTTTCACAAAGGGATGCTGACTGTCTGCATTAACAATCAGCGGCACGAAGGATTGCGCCTCTTTGACTACCCCATTCATAGAAAAAGACATTAGAAATACAAGTAATGGAACGACCGCCAAAGGTATGACTAACGCTCCAATCCACGTTTTGCGGTCCCGAATGAGGTCGGTCATTTCCTTTTGAAAGACAATCCAGATATGCTGCCTATTCATTTTCTTTCTCACCTCCGACCGCTCGCATAAAGATGTCGTCCATATCCTGTAGATCATAGCGTTTGCGCAAATCCGGGATGCTGCCCTCCACAATCATCTTTCCTTTATGCATGATCGTTACTCTTGAGCATAGCTTCTCTACTTCCCCCATGTTATGTGTGGAAAATAAAATCGTTTTGTTCTGCTGCTGTAATTCTTTAATTAATCGTCGAAATACACTAGCTGCTGTAATATCTAATCCTGTAGTAGGCTCGTCAAACAAAATTACCTTAGGATCATGCACTAACGATCTGGCAATCGCTACCTTTTGTCGCATTCCACGGGAAAAAGGCCCCACACGACGATCCAAGAATTCACTCATGTCCAATTGCTTACTAACCTGTTCAATCCGTTGATCTAATAGCTTCTGATCCAGCCCATGCAACTTTCCTATGTATTGAATATTTTCCCTTGCTGTCAGCCTAGCGTACAGCTCCACATCTCCGCCAAATAATAATCCAATGCGTTTGCGGACTTCCATCGGATGCGTTTTAACCGAATAACCATCCATGATAATATCGCCGCTGGTAGGGGTCAAAATTGTTGCCATCATACGCATCGTAGTAGTCTTACCCGCTCCATTTTCTCCTAAAAGACCTAGTACCTCTCCCGGTCGACACAGAAGCGATAGCTGATCGACAGCAACGACATCTTTAAATGCTTTTGTCACATTCTGCACTTCAATCATAGATACCCTCTCTTTCTTGAAAAAAACGCGGTTCGCCCTAATTTTACTCGTTTCCCCAACTTTTTTATGTTATGTATGCATCCCTTTGCTTTGTGACTATACATTTTTTTCATAAATAGATACAATAAAAGCCTGCAGGGATTATTGTTGCACTTCTCCTATTGTACCGCAAGTTTCTCCGCCTGCCTTACACAAGAAAAAAGAAGGCCTCGATTGATGAGCCTTCTTGTAGATTATTCTAACCGTTACGCATTATGCACCTGTTCATCTACAACTTCTTGCAACCACTTCGCTACAAAAGGATGTGGCAGGTATGTTTTACCACTATAGGCATAATTTAATCCATTCAGATTGGAGGGGATGACCTTCTTAGTGAAATACCCCTCGCTTAAGAATAACGGAATCACAATCGTTCTGCCTTGATTGATTGCTTCCTCCGCCCGAGAACGAAGATTGTCCGGATGCAAAGTTCCATAGGTAGCCTCAGAGAATTTTAAGCGCTCCTTCAGAGTCTTGGTCATGCTTTGTAATACTTCTTCCCACTTCCGATGATTTTCACCTTCGTTTGCTCCGTGTCCAACTAGGAACAGGATCTCTTCTTGTGGGTCTGAGGAAAGCTCGCGAATCCGATCTTCTAAAATATCTAGAATAAACGGGTGATCGTTCATTGGTGGGCAATAAATCATCTCCATGGTTGTGTGCAATCTTTCCCACCCATCATCCAATTTATTATCGGTAGCACCTAACAAATAGCCGATCTCATCAATATGTGTACTGCCTTCTGCAACAAAAAGGGGAATCGCAATGACTTTTTCTACACCGCGAGCCTCAAGTTCTCGTAGACCATCCTCAACGAGGCGTCCTTCTACCATTTCCAGAAAACAGGTGGTGTAAGGTACCTGGATGTCTAAACTAGCAACTGCTTGATCCACGAGCTCTACCCATGCTGCACTGCTGGAACCATGACCTATTATGAGTACTCCGACTTGTTTCATTCCGTGCTTCGCCCCTCTATCTATGTCGTTTCTTGTTTGCGATTGTAATCGTGTAATCGCCAAATAAGAATAGTTATCAAATAATACAAATTCTATTATGCAAAAATTCGAGGGGAACTGCAATCATTCAAGTGTCATAAATACGTGTTGTCACAAAAATGTGATATTTTGGTCAAAAATATGTCTATTTCTACTCTGTTTCGACGAAATTTTGACATCTCATACCAATGATGAGTATTTTTCTTTCCACTTTTCTATAGAAAACGTTGTAAATAGCTTAGTGAATGATTCAGCATCATTAAAATAGTGGCGTGATTCTTTGGCCTGGGGATTTTGTTCTAAAAAAAGAGTAGCTGCTACTTGATTGACAGGCACTCCTTCCTTCTCCTGATCGTACACTCCTTGTTGGGCTAGAAGTTTCTCGAAATAGCGGACATAGGTAACAGTAAGCGTTTTCGTTTCTGCCCCTACTTGATAAGTGACAACTGATCGTTCAAAGGTATCAGCAGGTGAGCCTCCTTTTCCAGCAGGCACACTTTCCCCTATAACTGACAGAATTTTCATTATCTCTTCCCCTTTTATTCGCATACTCGCAGACCTATATCCTTTATTATAGAATAGAGTGACTATTTCCACAAACTAGTTCATTCCTTTTTAACCCATTACAAACGTCTTTTCATCTCATAATATCCAGTTTGAGCAATTTTTTAGCAGGAAGTGTATGACATCCAAATTCAATCACTTACATTCTCACCTTGCTAAGCAGTAGCAGTGTTGATTCTTGTCGTCCTATACACTCGATTTCAGAGTAAACGATCACACAGGTGACTCCTTAGCAAAGCGTGTCATTTCTTGGGAAATAAATCCCGACATTTTAGATGACAGTCAATGGTCTCTCATATACCTTCCGAATTAGCTCCTCCACCTCAGCTTCATGCATGGATATATCTCCAACCTCTCCCCATCTGCCAACACTAGTAATTAAATCTATGGCAGTAACCAAACGTTTGTCGTAAAGAAACGTTACTTGTTTATCAATCAGCTCGTAGGTAACACCTGCTGGTAATGGGAATGGTTGAGGAGTTGTCTTATACTCAACCTGTAACATGCTAGGTAATCCAATCTGTTCACGCAATTGATCGATACTACCATCTGAAATGATCGTACCATGGTTGATAATCATTACTCTGGAACAAATAGATTCTATATCATCCATATCATGTGTGGTGAGGAGAATCGTTTTTTTCTCTTGTTTATTGATCTGCTGTAAAAAAGTCCGAATATTGGTTTTCGCAACCACATCCAGCCCGATTGTCGGTTCATCTAAAAATAATACATCCGGATTATGTAGCAAGGCAGCCACCAGATCAGCTCTCATGCGTTGTCCCAATGATAGTTTACGTACAGGTGTATCAATAAACTCTTCTATATGTAAAAGATCATCATACTGCAATAAGCGCGAACGATACTGCGCCTCCCCAACCTTGTACATTTCCTTGATAATTTCAAAGGAATCACGGACAGGCAAGTCCCACCATAGCTGGGTACGTTGCCCAAATACTACGCCAATCTGATGAGCTAGCTTTCTACGCTGACGTTCTGGATGCAGACCGCTGACCGTGATTTCACCGGAAGAAGGATGCAGAATGCCGCAAAGCATTTTAATGGTTGTAGATTTTCCTGCTCCGTTAGGGCCAATGTAGCCGACCGCTTCTCCTTTGCCAATCTCAAAAGAAATATCATGAACGGCATGTACAATTCGTTTTTCCCGTGAAAAAAGACTGCGAATCGAGGAAAAACGACCCGTTTTCGGCTTTGCCAGCTCAAAGTGCTTATGTATTCCTCGTGCTATGATCATCGTAATTCCTCCACTCCTTCCTCTATTAATTGCCTGTACTGTGATAATGCCGGATACCAAAATTCCAAAAGGAAATAGCCGCTCCAAGGAAAGCAAGGGCAACAAGCGGGCTAACCAGTAGTAGTATCCAGCTTCCTCCCTTGTCTAGTAAATAAGAAAGAGCAGTATAGTTAACAAACGCAATCGGCATCAATGTAAAGAACAATGTTTTTAACCATCCGGTATACAAGCTGATCGGATATTTAGAAGCATTCATGGGAGCATAAAATAAGAAAACCTGTAAATCACTGATTCTCCCCATCCAAAAGCTGAATGTAGCTACGATCAGCGACAAAGAAAAACAGATAAGCGCTCCTCCTATAATGATAATAGGCATCCACATCAGGATACCTGTAATATCCTGTCCATGCCTCATCAGTTGAAAAAAAGAGTAGCCACAAACAAGCATACCCTGTCCTAATTGTCCTAGTCTTCCAATATCAATATTGCGACTTAAAAGCAACACCAATGGAGAGATGGGACGAATTAATACCTGGTCGAATTCTCCCTGTAAAATGTATTTTTCAAACTCATGAATTTCGGAAGCAAACATTCGAAACAACGCTTCTGAAATACTAGCAAAACCAAAAATTAACCCTAATTCATAGAGAGTCCACCCTTGAATGTCAGTAAACTTCCATAATAACACGGTGATTCCCAGAAAATCGACTACAAGCAAGAGCCCTATCATCACATTCGAAATAATGAAATTCCATTTATATTGCATCCGTGAGCGGATACTTGCCCGCAGTAAACGTCCGTAAATTCTCAGCATCGCTCGCTCTCCCCTCCTAACCACCTTGGACTTCCAAGCGTTTTTGTGCGAATCTAGCCAAGATCATATTACATACGGTCAGCAAAATAACCCAGCCTACCTGGATAAAGATAGCTTGTGGAGCCTGTTTTTCTAGTAGAATCATGCTTGGATAATAGAGGATACCTGCATAGGGCAAGTAAGATAGGATCATCTCAAAAGAACGAGGGAAAAATTCCAAGGGTAACATTTGACCACCTAGTAATAGCATGAAGGACTGATTTAAATAGTGAGCCCATTTTACTTCGGTACTCCAAAAAGCGAAAATACCTACCATAAAATATAAATTAAGACCAATCCACACCGCACAGCAAACCGATAGGAAAAACCATACTAAGGTTATGAAATTCGTAGGCACATAAAAGCCAACAACACAGGAAAGAATCAAATAAATCGGAAGAAATCGGTGGAAAAAATTATAAATAACCCGGCCTATTTCCTGACTCACTGTATAAAAATAAAAATGAATGGGTTTCATGATATGTAGGGAGATTTGTCCCGTACGAACCCATTCAGGTATAGAAAGTCCTGGAGTAAGAAAAGTAGTGATCCATAGCATACATTGGGTGAGAACCAAATAAAAGAGAACATCATGTAAAGCAAGAGGACTGAGTGCTTCTTTTCCATTCATGACACCTGTCCAAATCGCCATCATGACAAAGCTGAAAATACAGCTTCCTAACGTGTTAATAAAATGCGCCATGCGATACTGAATGCTTGCTTTGTAGGTTTTAATAGCCAATACATAATAAACCATAGCCTCCCTCCTTTATCTACCTACATCCTTATTCTGAAAAATCAGTCAAGAGTTCCATACTAGCAAAATCTACTTTTATTGTAAAGAAAAAAGTTCAGAAACTTACAGCGGAAATTCCTTTCCTCATCCATTTCGTTGAAACAACAGAAATGCCTACCTCGTTCTATGACGAAGCAGGCATTTGTTTCCATACATTCATATAACAACTTCCAATCACAAATACTAGATTAAATAGCGGAAGTAAATATACAGCGTTGAAATCACAATGGATAGAATCATAAGTGGAAAACCAATTTTCAGGAAGCCAAGGAAAGTTATCTTTTCGCCTTCCTTAGCCGCAATGCCGGCAACGATCAGGTTAGCACTCGCTCCAACTAGAGAACCATTGCCACCCAAGCATGCTCCTAGCGCCAGACTCCACCATAGGGGCTCCAGGTTATCTATACCCATTCGCCCCATCTCCTGAATCATTGGGATCATAGTTGCAACAAACGGAATATTATCCACGAAAGCAGATGCAATGGCACTCAGCCACAGAATTAGCAAAGCTGTTGCGGTAACGTTTCCTTTTGTTAAATTAACCGCTTCCTGTGCAAGAGATGCAATAATTCCTGTCTCGACAAGTCCTGAAACAAGTACAAATAACCCTACGAAAAAGAAGATGGTTGTCCACTCGACCTTAGTCAAGGCTTCCTCTAAATAATGCTCGCCCGTAATTAATAACAATAAAAAGGCACCGACTAAAGCTACTGTTGCTGATTCAAGATGAAGTACTTGATGTACAAAAAAGCCAATGATCGTCAGTGTTAAAATGATCAATGATTTTACTAATAACGTCCGGTCTGTAATTTCAGCAGCGGCATCCAGCTTCATAAGCTTTTGGCGCAGCTCTTCTTTTGTATGCAGTTGCTTACGGAACATAAAAGCAAGCACTACAATCGTAACCACAGCGATAAACATAGAGATAAGGGTCAAATTATTGATAAAGGCCACGAAGGAAAGCTCCTTGACAGCACTTCCAATCATGATGTTAGGTGGATCACCGATCATTGTTGCTGTCCCTCCGATATTTGACATCAGAATTTCTGACATCAGATACGGAAACGCAGATACCTCTAATTTTCGTGTAATGCTAAACGTAACAGGTACCATCAATAAGACGGTAGTTACGTTATCTAAAAAGGCAGAACCTACAGCTGTAATAAGCGATAACGCAATTAAAATATACAGCGGGTTACCCTTTGCCTTTTTAGCTGCCCAGATCGCAATAGCTTTAAACAATCCTGTCTTGGCAGTAATCGCAACAATAATCATCATTCCGATCAATAACCCAAGCGTATTAAAATCAATATGGTGTAATGCGGTTTCTTGGCTAACAATTCCTAGCATAACCATACATACCGCTCCCACCATCGCAATAATGGTGCGGTGAATTTTCTCTGAAATGATAATGGCATACGTAACCAAGAAGATTACAAGTGCAATGATTGCCTGTTGTTCCATATCTGCCTCCCCTAAGCATTCTTGTACCTTCTGTTAAATGACTTGTCCATTTTTCTAATACGTCATCCATTTTACCTAATATCAACTATAATCTCTAGGTTTTATAGGTAAAAAAATCCTGCAAAGTACCGTTTTTTTCTTTCCAAGTCAGGAAAAAACGGACTTTGCAGGCTAGTTTGGCATTCTATAGAATCATTCTAAATGGAGGGCTACTTCTCTACATACCCTCTCCATTTGTAAGAACTACTTCATCTCCCTCTTTCAAACCACTCACAATCTCCACGTATTCGGCCCCCTCAATGCCTATTCCCACGTCTTTTGGCATCGGGTTTCCACTTGGGTCCTTAACCATAACCGTAGCTTTGCCTTCCTCCATTACTTCTACAGCATTAACCGGCAAACGCAGGGCATTGTCTTTCTTATGAATATAGATATCACAATCACCGCTCATGCCATGCTTCAGTTGACTGCTATCCTCAACGGCGATTTTCACTTCGAAACGCACCGATTTATCCTGCTTGCTTCCCTCTTTCGGCAGTTCTGTTACCGTACCCTTAAATGCTTTTGTTCCAAAGGCTGTGATAAATACATCCACATTTTGTCCGACTTTCACTTGTGGGAAATCTAGTTCATCCACGGCTGCTTTAAAGGTGACAGAGGAGGTATCCATGATGATTGCCGCAGGATCACTGCCAAGCGCTTCTCCCACCTTCACATTCAATTTCGTGATCTCTCCGCTAATGGGAGCAACTACTCTTCGCTTGGATAGGTCACGCATCTTTTGGTCCATCCCAAGCTGGGCTTCCTTCCAATTTAATTCCTTCTCTTCGATCTCTGATTTATCTGCTTCTCTATCCATTTTTGCTAGGAGCTGATTCTTCTTAATGGTGTCTCCTTTTTTAAACAAAACCTCGCCAACTTTACCTGTAGTGCCTGCTAAAATTTCGATATCAACCGCTTTGGTAAAAGGAGTATTTCCCTGGCTTGCGTATTTCAAGCCTTTCGCATCTGTATACTCAACAGAACCAAGGTCATTTACATACAAGGCTCCAGAATTTTTGACCAAAACGTCTACAGCATGCTGTGCCATCTTTCCGTCTTGCTTGGTACCTTCCATATCAATACGGTCAATTTCACCATCTACATACGTCATTGAGCTTGGTAAAAATACCTTTACCTTTTGCCCTTCCCGTAACAATTCAGCTTCGTAAGGGGAGAAGTAGCCTGTAATTTTTAAATAACTGGGGTCATTTACCTTTGCAATGACTGTCTCAGGTGATACGCTGTCCCCACGTTTAACCAATATCTCTTTGACAACCCCACCGGCATTCGCTTCAATTCTATCTTTTCTAGCTTTCAAATCCTTTATCTCTTTCTCCATACGAGACATCGATAATTTTTGTTTCTCAATTTCGAAGCCAGTATCTGTAGCCTCCATGGTAAATAACAAATCGCCCTTTTTAACATGCTGGCCTTCCTTAACCACTAGACTCTCTACTTTACCGCTGACATCCGGCTTCACTTCCTGACGAGCTGTAGCCTCAACTGTACCTGTCGAATACACCGTTTTCTTAACTTCACCCATATCTACCCCTACAGTCTGAAGCGCAGGTGGTTCAACAACCTCCTGTGATGCATCTGTAGCTGGAGCAAAATATTTATACCCTCCATAACCGCCACCCGCTAGTACGAGCACGGTGATGGCTGAAATAATCACTTTTTTCTTCATAGCCATGCGTTAATTCCCCACATTTCTTCCGTTTATATTTAAAAAACCTTTCTTTGCCAAAGCAGTCACCTAAGCAAAAATCACTGTAACGTTACTGAGAGCGAATAGCCTCCAATGGACTTAGACGGGATGCACGGATGGCAGGAAGAATCCCCGCTAATAACCCGATTACAACTGAGAAAATGATGGCGAATATAGCAAGAGAAGGTGGTACCAATGCAATTTGTGCTGCTACCTCTTCTTCTGCTCCCATTCCTCCTCCCATGCCCATGCCAAAGTTATCTAAAAACTCGCTGTTTTTACCCAGATAATTAATCACCGCTACAGCTCCATAAGCAAGACCCAAGCCAGTCAGCCCACCTATTAAACCGATTGAACCCGATTCAATCAAAAAGAGCCAACGAATATTATACACGGTAGCACCAATAACCTTCATAATCCCTATTTCCTTGGTTCGCTCCAGAATGGACATGATCATGGTGTTTACGATACCAATCGTGGCAACTAATAAAGAGATAGCTGCTATACCACCAAGCACTAATTGAATAACAAAGAAAAACTTATTTAGTTCTGCAAGACGACGTGCTGGCGAATAGTTGTCATAGCCGATTTGCTGTAAATCCTTAACGACCTGCTCTACTGCTTCTCTTGATCCTACCTTTACATTGATGGAATCATATTCCACAGCTGGCTTCTGATTGCGATTCTTAGAACGGTTCGGTTTGTTTATCCCCATTTCCATTTCATAATCGCTTTGTTCCCTCTTTTGTTCCAACCAGGTATTTAGTTCATTAGCCATCTTCATCGGAACATAGATAGTGGCACCACGATAGCCCTTTTCATCCTTTTGCATCTGACCGACGACACGAACACGTATTTCCTTCTTTTCATACTTCGTTTCGTTATCAATGGTGTATTCACGTCTCAGCTCTAATATCGCCGTTTTTCCAACCATTTCTATGATTCCCGGTTCCTTAGAGTCCTCCATATCGAATCTGGGTTTATTTCCGCTCTGGTTAGCATTGCGTTTTCGAGCTTCTCGACGATCCTTCTCCACATCTCTCATTTGTCTGGGTACTTCGTAGGAAATGACAATTTCATTGTTTGCCCCAGTGAGATACTCACCCTTTTCCAACTCCTTGGTTCTCACAGGTCCTTCTTGTTGTGGATCGACCCCAACAATTTCCATATATCTTGCCTCTCTACGACCTAGCTTTAAAATGGCATCTCCCCTAAAAGTTTTATGTGGCATAACCGCCTCAATTCCAGGAATAGCCTTTATTTCCGGTATACTTTTACTATCTAAGCGTTTCATTTGATCTGGCGTTCTCTCAGTGGTTCCATCTGGCATCAAATAAGCTGGATACACTTCAAGTTCAGTTAAGTTACCGAAGTTCTCTAAGCTTTTAACCGCATTCTCTTTTAAACCAATACTAAGCGATAGCATGGTCACAATAGCAGCGGTACCAATCATAACCCCAACCGATGTCAGTACCGTCCGTAGCTTCATACGCCAAAGATTGCGCCAGACGATACGTAGCGAATCAAGCAGTTTCACAAATTACACCTCATTTTTCCCCTTGCCTTTTTAACGGATAAGAGCATATAAATTCTTGTCTTACTACATGAAAGCTCAGGCTAGTCATCGCTGTAGGCCTGAGTATAGCCACTTTCCTTTATTGCTGAATGTAGCCATCCCGCAGAAAAATGGTGCGATCAGATTGACTTGCAACCTCCTGATCATGTGTGACAATCACAAAGGTTGTACCACTTTCCCGATTCATTTGACGCATGAGCTGTAAAATCTCTTCCTCTGTTGCTGTATCCAGATTCCCGGTTGGCTCATCCGCAAGTACAATTCCTGGTTCATTGACCAGCGCCCTCGCAATACTGACACGCTGCTGCTGACCACCACTTAGTTCATTTGGCTTGTGGTGCTCTCGATTTTCCAGTCCTACTCGGTTTAAAATCTCTAGCGCTTTTTTTCGTCGCATACGCGGACTGACTCCAGAAAAGACAAGCGGCAGTTCCACATTTTCAACTGCTGTCAAGTTAGGCAAGAGATTAAACGATTGAAAGACAAATCCTAAGCAACGCCGTCTAAACAAACATAGCTGATTCTCGTTAAACTTAGAGATTTCTTCCCCATTTACATGAATGGTTCCTTGCTCGGGACGTGTTAACCCCGCCATCAGGTTCAACAGCGTTGATTTCCCAGAACCTGATGTTCCGCATAACGAAATAAATTCGCTTTTTCCAATATGCAGGTTGATATCATGCAAAACGGGAACCTGAAGCTTACCTGCCCTATAAAAATGATTGACATCTCGTACGGTTAATTCACCAATACTATTACTCACTTTCTCTTCACCTCATAGCTTCCCTCTTCCTAAAATTTTAGATAATTTTTCCTTTATTCAAAAAAACATCATCCTCCATACAGAAAGATTGTTGTTTTGCCTACGTATGTACAGGAAAAAGTTTCTCTTTGAAAAGACGCTTTAGTAGGCCAAAAAGTAACATTATTTTCTTGCACTCTACTAAATTTTGTTGAGAAATGCTGGAATTTATTGCTCATACAAAATTAGCCATAAAATAGGACGAAGCTCTTAGTCGTTCGTTACAAACTATCTATTTTATTCTTTGACATGCTTGCTTTTTATTGCTACGCTGTATGAAATGCTTGAAAATTCATGATACGGAGTCGATTCCATTGTAAAGCCCTTTTCAAGAAAAAGAAAAAACAAATGGAAACATGGTTTGTTGAAGGCAGAATAGCTCTGTCTATCTTTCTCATGAAAAGAGGTTTTTTTGACATGCTTACCAAACAAGTACGCTTTCTTTGGGTTGGCCAAATGCTTGCCAACGCAGGAGACGTTTTTTACATTATTTCTCTACTTACCCTCGTTTTTGAAAAGACACATTCCGCTGTCTATACCGGCTTCGTACCGCTTACTATTATTCTAGCGCAAACCGTAAGCGGCTTTCTCGCGCCCCTTATGCAACGCCGCTTTTCCCTATCTACCCTGCTGTTTTTATCTCAATTTGCCAAAACAATCTTGTTGGGTCTGCTTGTTTTTGTAACACAATGGTCGGCCTTACCCTTGCTTTTCAGTTTAGGGCTTGCGTCTTTCATTTCCTTTTTGGACGGTTGGGCTACTCCTGCACGAAATGCCCTGTTGCCACGGATCGCACAGCCTGTTCATCTGATGCGATTAAATAGTTTGTTTGCGACCACCGATCAAGTCATCCAATTTGTGGGCTGGGCTTTAGGCGGCATGCTCGTAGCTTTTTTAGGAATCACATACCTTTTTGCTGTTAGCCTTGGATTATTCATTCTTTCAACAGTCTGTATGGCTTATTTACATGATCCAATCTTTCAAGCAACAACGCGTACGGATAGCTCCTCCAACAAAGAAGCGCTACTTCGCGGCTGGAACTATATTCTGCGTTCCCGCGCGCTCTTCACACTTACTTGTATGGATGTTCTTGAATCCTTGGCAGGGGCCATCTATGTAGCTGCTATCATGCTGTTTTATGTGTCTGATGTTCTAGGAAAAGGTCAGGAATGGTGGGGATACCTCAATGCCAGTTACTTTGTTGGAATGATTGCAGGAGGCCTGCTACTAGTCGTTATTGCGACTCATGTATCTCGTTATTTTCTTTCGTTTTTGTTAGGAGCTGGGCTATTTTCTGCCCTCGTAACTTTAGGCTTAGGAATTACTCATAGCGCCTGGGTTGCCTTATTCCTATCATTTCTTTCGGGACCTGCCACACAAATTCAATATGTTAGCAAGCAAACCTACTTTCAAAGAAACGTAGACTCTCTTTATTTGCCTAACGTTCTATCGGCCAAAAGCACAGTGGAATACGTAGGCTACGGCTTATCCGTACTTATCCTAACCAATGTGGTAGCGGTCTATGGTGCGGCTATGGCATATATAGTAGCTTCGGGAATACTTCTTACAAGCCTGTTACTTGGATTTATCATGCGTCGAGCATTTAAGATGGAGCTAGGAAAGTTGAAGGGGTAAGATAAGATATAAGTAAAGCATAGAACAATCAAATAAAAAAGCTCCTCCTGCCAATTTCAGATGCAAAGAGGAGCTTTTGTTGTTTACAATGCTTCTAGTGATTCTACCAATAATTTATTGACCACACCTGGATTAGCTTTTCCTTTGGTCTGTTTCATAACTTGCCCTACTAAGAAGCCAATTGCCTGCTTCTTACCCGCGTTGTAGTCTTCTACCGATTGCTGATTAGCTGCAATGATTTCATCGACAATGCGTTTTAATTCGCCCTCATCGCTAATTTGCACCAATCCTTTTTCTTCCACAATCGTTGCTGGGGCCTTGCCTGTTTCCAGCATTTCTGTAAAGACTGTCTTGGCAATTTTAATGGAAATGGTTCCTTTTTCGATCAGCTTCACCATTTCTCCTAAACCCTCAGGCGTCATTTTCACGTCTGAGAAGTCTAGATTGTTTGCATTCAAATATCCAAACAGATCTACCATTAAAAAGTTAGCAACCGTCTTTGGATCAGCACCTGTTGCTACTGCGGCATCAAAGAAGTCGGCTGAATCACGTGTCATCGTGATAACTTCAGCGTCAGATGCAGGTAGTCCATATTGCTCAACATAGCGTACCCGACGAGCATCTGGCAATTCAGGGATAGAGGCTTTTATGCGGTCAATCCATTCGTCAGTAATCGTAGCATTCACCAGATCAGGGTCCGGGAAATAACGGTAATCATGCGCTTCTTCTTTAGAACGCATGACGATGGTTTTCTTATTCGCATCATCCCAGCGTAGCGTTACCTGCTTAATTTCTCCGCCGCTTTCGATTACTTCTTCCTGACGTTCCACTTCATATTCCAAAGCAGCCTGTACATTACGGAAGGAGTTCATATTCTTCAATTCCGTTTTTGTACCTAATTTGGTCTCTCCTACAGGACGAATTGATACGTTGGCATCACAACGAAGGGAGCCCTGCTCCATTTTTACATCAGATACTTCCGTATATTGAATGATTGCTTTTAATTTCTCCAAATAAGCTTTTGCTTCTTCTGGTGAACTAATGTCTGGCTCTGTAACAATCTCTACTAACGGCACACCTACACGGTTGTAGTCCATCATCGTACCGCTTCCGTATTCGCAGTGTGTCAATTTACCAGCATCTTCTTCTAAATGAAGACGATTGATGCGAATGCGCTTGGTTTTGCCATTCACTTCAATATCAATCCAACCGTTCTTACCCACTGGTTGGTCAAACTGCGAGATTTGATATGCTTTAGGAAGATCAGGATAAAAATAATTTTTACGATCGAATTTTGTATCACGAGAAATTTCGCAGTTAATTGCTAAGGAAGCCTTGATCGCAAACTCTAATGCTTGTTGATTCAATACAGGCAATACACCTGGATGTCCTAAACAAATAGGGCATGTGTGCGTATTAGGCGGCGCACCAAATTCCGTTTTGCAACCGCAGAAGATTTTACTATTAGTCGATAGTTCAGCGTGAACCTCCAAACCAATGACCGTTTCGAATTTTTGGCTCATGTTACACTTCCTCCCTTCCCAATTGTGGCTTGCTTGGGAACAGATTAGTTGATTGCTCGTACGCATGTGCCGCACGTAGAATCGTGGATTCGTCGAAGGCTTTCCCAATCATTTGCAAACCAATTGGCAGCCCGTTATCAGAGAATCCGCATGGAACTGAAATAGCCGGAAGACCAGCTAAGTTAACCGTTACCGTACAAATATCCTCTAGGAACATTTGCACTGGATCGCTCATTTTCTCGCCAAGTTTAAAAGCTGGGCAAGGAGTAGTCGGATGTAACACAATATCAAAGTTCGCAAAGATTTCTTCAAAGTCTTGGATAATCAAAGTGCGCACTTGTTGTGCCTTTTTATAAAAAGCATCATAGTAACCAGAAGACAAGGCATATGTCCCTAGCATAATGCGGCGTTTGACCTCTGCACCAAAGCCTTGGCTGCGAGATTCCATATATAAATCCAATAGATTTTCTGCGTTATCAGCGCGTACACCATAACGAACACCATCAAAGCGCGCTAAGTTGGAAGAAGCCTCTGAGGAAGCTAATAGGTAATAAGCTGGTACAGCATATTTGGTGTGCGGCATTGATACCTCGCTCCAAACAGCACCCATGCTTTCCAATTGCTTCAAGGCTGCTAATACCGCGTCGCGAACCTGTGGATCAATTCCTTCTCCAAGCAACTCTTTTGGTACCGCAATGCGCAAGCCTTTGACATCACCTGTCAGCGCAGATAGATAATCAGGAACTTCAACATCAGCCGATGTGGAGTCGTATGAATCATGTCCTGCAATGGCCTGTAACACAAACGCTGAATCCTCTACGTTCTTCGTCAACGGTCCGATCTGATCTAGTGACGATGCATATGATACCAAGCCATAACGGGATACACGTCCATAAGTTGGCTTCAGACCAACTACTCCGCAGAAAGCAGCCGGTTGACGAATAGAGCCACCTGTATCCGATCCAAGTGTAAAGAAAAATTGGCGAGCAGCCATCGCAGCAGCAGACCCACCGCTAGAACCGCCTGGTACATATTCTACATTCCACGGATTGCGAGTTGGGTAAAAGCCAGAGTTTTCATTGGAACCACCCATCGCGAATTCATCCATGTTTAGTTTAGCAAATACGAGTGCGTCAGCTTCCTTTAGCTTTTGACTAACAGTTCCATCATAGATGGGATCATAGTTAGACAACAGCTTGCTTGCGCATGTTGTTTGTAAGCCTTTTGTTACGATATTATCCTTCACACCAGCCGGTAGACCGAACAAGAGGCCGAGATCCTCCGTTCCTTTAGCTAGCTTTTCATCCAACGCTCTTGCTTGGCTAAGAGCAGCTTCCTCGTCAACGAGCAAAGTCGCTTGTACATCCTTGTCCACTTCACGGATACGTGCAAGCGATTCATTAGCTAAATCTGTAACAGATAGCTCTTTCTTTTTTAGCTCGCTATGTATATCAGCTAAGCGTTTATCAAATAGGGACACAATGTCTCCCCCTTTCTCTCCTATTCAAAAACAGCCGGTACCTTGAACTGTCCGTCTTCTTGATCTGGTGCATTGCGCAGTGCTTCTGCATTGGATACGGAAGGACGGTTTACGTCAGGGCGCATAACGTTACGAACGTCAAATGCATGACTAGTCGGCTTCACATTGGTCGTATCCAATTCGTTTAATTGTGCAGCAAAGTCTAAAATCGCATCTAATTCACGCGTGTAGCGCTCTGCTTCTTCCTCTGTTAAACGTAGTCGAGCCAGTTTAGCCACGTGCTCAACTTCTTGTCGGGAAATCCTACTCATCTATTGTCCACCTCCAAATGTCCTAGTTGTACGTTTCTACATAACATTGATATTACTTGAAAAATCCAAGGTTAGTCAATTTGACCTCCCATTTTTTCTTTTTATCAGTAAAGCATGAAAGAGGTTCCCATTATCCTTGAGCATTTCCGAACTGTTAAAAAAACGCCGTTTGCTCTCCTTTCAGCAAAACGGCATTATGGCATCCTTATTTATTATACCAAGTTAATCCAATGGCTCCAGGACCCACATGAGTGGCAATAACTGGTCCAAAATGACTGATTGTCACCGTTACATGTGGATAGGTCGCTTCAATGTAAGCCTTCCATTCCTCTGCCTCTTCTTGAACCTGCGCTTGGATGATGGAAAGCTGTATAGGTTTGCCTGCTTTGGCCTCTGCCTCAAATAATTCCATAATCCCGGCCTTGGCTTTGGCACGTGTTCTGACTTTTTGATAGGGAACAATCTTTTTATTCTCAAACGTTAGAATCGGTTTGATTTTAAGCATATTGCCCAGCATTAATTGAGCCGCTGACAAGCGACCTCCGCGGTACAAGAAATCTAAATCCTCAACTAAAAAGTACGTTTTCATTTGCGTACGTATGTATTCGATACGCTCAAGAATCTCTTCTCGTGATTTACCAGCCTGTGCCATTCTAGCTGCTTCCACGACAACAGCACCCATTGCATATGTAGTAATCTCAGAATCAATGACATCAATAGGAAAATCATCAACCATCGTGGTCGCTGTTACCGCTCCCTGATAGGTACCACTAATACCACTAGACATATGGATAGCAATTGCTCGCTTATGATTTTTAGATAATTTCATATAGGCTTCCACAAACTCGCCTACAGGTGGCTGAGATGTCGTCGGCAACTGATCATTCGTTTTTAGCTTGGAGTAAAAATCAGCCTCCGTTAATTCTACTTCTTCGCGATACGCTTTGTTTCCATAAACCACTTGCAGAGGCACTACTGTAATTTGTAATTCATCTTGGAGCTCTTTTGGAATATAACTGGTGCTATCTGTTATAATTGCAATTTCTGACAAAGATAGTCCCTCCACTTTCTTCATTCATATATGATGCTTAGAGAGGCACTCCCTATTCATCTTTTAGTAACGTTTATCGCTAGAAGCCGGATTTTATTTATATTTAATTATTGTAACATAAAATAGGGCCTCATGATAAAGCCGATAGTCCCTAGAACTTCTCTATGAAAAGTTTTACCCAAGCCAAGCAAAATTGATAAAAAAAATAGAAGACCCTACCTATGAGTCTCCTATTTCAGCTTTTTTCCTGTATATAATTTACGTAACTCTTTTAATCCACGGTGGGAAATTGTTTTAACGCTTGCTTCTGTTTTTCCTAGGATGTCAGCCACTTGTGCAATGCGAAGATCGCCGAAATAACGCAAGGACAAAACATCACGTTGGTCGCGTGTCAGCTTTTCTAATGTTTCACGAAGAAGAAGCGTCTCTTCATTTGAGAGAGCATGTTCTTCCGGATTCCATGTATTATCAATACTGCTCTCAAAGAACTCCGTGTGATCCATCGGTAATTCTTTCTTTTTACGACAAAAATCAATAAATGTATGATGAGCTATACTAAAAATCCATCCGGCGAACGGACTTGTACGGCTATATTGTTGGAATTTTTCCAAAGCCTTAATAAATACAACAGTCGTCAAATCGTCGGCATCCCAGGTATTATGTACGCGGCAACGCAAATAACGATTTACACGGTCAAAAAACTCATCATACAATTCATGGAATTCGCGATCCTCATAGTATTCAGTTGTCTGACTTTTAGCGTGCATCGGTACACCCATGTTCAACACCACTTCACCTAATTGTTGTTGAGGAGGCACGTAAGATAATGCAATCTCTTACCTAATCTCTCGTGCCGTCCCTACATGTACAATGATACATGGTTACTCTTTCATCAATCTTACACAAACCTTAAGATTATCTTAATTTAATGGTAGCATTTTGCTAAACTTGAAGATTAGCAAGTAATTCAGCTTCCATTTTATGCAAAATTTCGGCTTTTACGTTATTTATTTTTCCATACTTTTCCTTATATACATCTTGAACAAAACGATACCATTCTTTTTGTAAGAATCCATCTGTTTCCTTTGTCCATTTTACTAGTAAATGCAGTGGAACCTCTTGCGTATTCTCCCATAACGGTGGTTGCTTGTAAGGAACGCCTTTCACAGGCACCAAGCCATTTCGGCTGAAGAATCGCAATCGGCGCTGAGTCAGGATCTGTTCTTCCTCATCATGTGCATCCTCTTCACGCTCTGTCTCCAGTATAAAACCAGTCAGTTCCACACCATGCTTACGGGCATCCTCTTGCAGAATTTTCTCAATTTTATCCATCATTTTACTACCTACACCACCGCTTTGAATAGCAGGGTTCACCATCATATATACAATAAATCCGAGATTCCATGCTGCCAGGTAATGGAATGTGCTAACAGCCACCACTTGTTGATTCTCATTGGTTCCTACTAATAGATGAAAAGCATCTGGTGCTGTTGGTCCTTTATCCGTAATCCCTTTTAACAATATCTCATTAGGCTCACGTAAATCTTCGGTAAACATTTGCTCGTACAATTCTAGTGCTTGAGGGATTAATGGTGACGTAATGTCCTTGATATCATGCCAAATGATCTCCATAGCTTATTAACTCTCCTTTTCTCGATGTGTAATCTTATTTGGTCGATTCCGTCTCTGAAATCTGTTCCTGCCATATTATGTTGTTACTCGAAAGCCAAAACGATATATGTATCTTCCAGTATATCGATTGACACTCCCCATGCCTAAAGGCAGGGGATTCTTGGGTAGTCACTCCTAACGGAGTGAAATTTACCAAGCTATCCCTGTGTGTCCCACAGTTCAGTTGGTTATGCCAACAATCGAAGTCCTTCTTGCTCAATATTGATGGCAGCGTTTTTGTCACGATCATGTTGTCCCCCGCAGTTCGGGCATGTCCAATTACGCAAATTGAGATTCTTTACCTCTTTATTTTGGTATCCACAACCAGAACACAACTGCGAAGACGGAAATTGTTTCCCCACAATGGAAATTGTTCTTCCATACCAAGCTGCTTTGTATTCCAGCATGGTTCTGAATGCCGACCATGACGCATCTGCAATACTTTTCGCAAGCTTGTGGTTCTTGATCATGTTTTCCACACGTAAGTCTTCCAAGCAGATCGTTTGGTTTTCACGAATCAGTTGAGTTGACAGTTTATGTAGAAAATCGTTTCGTGTGTTCGATATTCTTTCATGTAGACGAGCTACTTGTTTTCGTGATTTTTCTCGGTTCTGACCACCTTTTTTACGTCTGGACAGTTTCTGTTGCCAAGTAGCAAGCTTCTTTTCGTAGTAGCGAAGAACCTTGGGATTGGCTATTTTCTCACCTGTCGAAAGAATGGCAAAGTCTTTGATGCCAAGATCAACTCCAACAGTCTTTTCTGCTTGTAATAGGGGTTGAATCTCTGTTTCGCACAAAACAGATACAAAGTATGTGCCTGAAGGATTTTTTCTAACGGTAGCCGAGAGAATGCGTCCTTCGACTTCTCTTGACTTCGCAAATGTAACCCATCCAAGTTTAGGTAGTTTAATGCGATCCCCTTCCACTTTGATGTTCATCTTGCATGTGTAGGATTGCTTTGGATTCTTCTTGCTCTTGAATTTAGGATATCCTTTCTTTTCCTTGAAAAACTTTTTGTACGAAGAATCCAAAGCTTTCAAAGTAGACTGCAGGGCAGTGGAATCTACTTCTTTCAGCCACTCTATCTCTTTTTTGAGTTGTGTGAGCAGGGTAGAGCAATCGTTGTAGTTGAGTGTTTTCTGTTCTTGTTCGTAAGCATCCTTTCGCTTCGCAAGAAAGTGATTGAATACAAAGCGAGTGCATCCGATAGTTTTGTTGATGAGTGTCGCTTGTTCTCTGTTTGGATACAAACGAAATTTGTAAGCTCTGTGCATGCTCAATCACTCCTTTCTTTTTGAGACTCAATGTATTTTTTAATCACATCCAGTTGAACAGTCCCAACTGTGGCAACAAAGTAGGAGTTTGTCCAAAGTGAGGGGAGTCTACTTTTGAGATGTCTAAATTCCATCCGCAAAACTCTGGATGTATAGCCCTTCAAATGTTTCACTATTCGGTGGATTCCGAATTGAGGATCGCATGTGATGAGCAAATGAACGTGATCGGGCATGATTTCCATCTCAACCACTTCAGCACGCAATTCCTGTGCTTTTTCAAGAAACAATTCCTTTAATCGAACATCTACTGGTTCAATCAAAACCTTTTTGCGATACTTTGGACAAAAGACAACGTGGTATTTACAATCAAATACGATATTGTGGTTACTTTCCACTGATCTACTCAAAGCCATCACCTATGGCTAATTATACCACATGTCGTTAGATATATTTAGCATATCTAACGTAAATCAGCGAAAAAAAGTACTCAGAGTGTTGAAAAAGCCCCCTGTCGCAAAAAAGAGGGCTTTTCATCTGTTTTTATGGGGTACAAATATGGCTCCTCACCATCGAAAAACGCCTTAGAAACGATTCTGGAAGGCCAAATTTTTTCTACCCAATCAGCGAAATTCGTAGAGGGGGTTTCTCGACAGCCTGAAGTACTTTTTTTGTTTGCTCTTAGCACCCTCTTTTGAGGATGCAGAGCAAAGTACCTTATATCCCCATAGCTAAAGCAAGGGGTTTTACGGCACGGTTGATAAAAATTGCCTCAGCAAATTATGGAACAATTTCGCTTAGTAAGAATCTCGCTCCTCGTCCTATTACAAACTATGCTTAGGCTAACTGTATGCTACAAACGAAAAGGGACTCCCACTCTATCACCTCTATATCTATAGAAAACACAAAAAATCCCTTTTGCCCCCACCTATCATGGGACTGACCCCCGTTTGTAGGACAGGGATCAAAACACCTTACACGTTTAAGCAGCCAGTCGTCGGAATTCAACCGGCGACTGGTTGTTTAGTTTTGTTTGAATGCGAATTGAGTTATAGTAAGAGATATATTCTCGAACGGTCTGTTCAACGATTGCCGTCGTTGTACAGGTTAATCCTTCGAGGATGAACGTTTCCGACTTGAGGCAGGCGTGAAACGATTCAATCGGGGCGTTATCAGCAGGTGTTCCCTTCCGGGACATACTCATGGTAATGCCTCTTTCCTTTACAGCTAATTGGTAAGCCGACGATGTATAGACTGACCCTTGATCACTATGCAACATGCATTGCTCCAGTGGTGGAAGTTGCTACAACGTATCTAAAACCAAGGTAGTATCTTGCTTATCTCCAATATTGTAAGCGATGATCTCGCCATTGTATAAGTCCATGATACTGGATAAGTACAACATTTTTCCACCGTAAGGCAGGTAAGTAATGTCTGTGACCAGCTTCTGTAGCGGATGATTCGCCTGAAAATCCCGTTTTAAAAGATGATCCGCAACCTGTATCGGTTGTCCGATTCTCTTTCGCTTTTTTAACTTTGACTCGACATTGCAATCCTTCTTCTCTCATAATTCGTTGCACTCGCTTATGATTAACTTGCATCACTCGTCGCAAAAGTGCAGTGATTTTACGGTATCCATAACGAAAGCGATGTTCCTGACACAATCTTCGAATATGGGAAACCAAAGGATTCAGAACCTGTACGTCTAATCGTTTTCTCCATCGATAGTACGTAGAGCGAGGAATTCCGAGCCACTGGCATGCTAATTGCGTAGATACTTCTCCCTTTATCTCGTCCATCCATTGAACTACTACTCCTGGTGACACCTCCTTTCCCACTCCCTGTACTTTTTTAAAACATCAAGTTGTAGTTTTAAGAACCTATTTTCTTGTTTCAATTTCTCCAACTCTGATGTAAATTCCGCCCCTTTCCCATACGTGTACTGTTTACCTACAGGTTGCTCAAAACGATGTGTCTCGCCATTTCTGTACCATCGCATCCATGTTTTAAGTTGTGTTTTGTTTTTAATACAAAGCTGGTCCATCACTTCTTTCACGGGGATACCAGCCAATCTCATTTCAACAGCCTTCATCTTAATTTCCATAGGGTAACTCACTCTCGTTGCCAAAGAAAAAACACCTCCAGGTTACTTCCATATCTTACGACATGGTTGCATTTTCTTGAAGGTGTTTTGATTTGTCTCACGTTATGGGGTCAGTCCCCATCAAGATAAGCAGCAAAAAGGATTTTTTTACGTGTTCTTATTCTACAGTTACGCTACTTGCGATTTTTTGCCCCATTTTTAGCACACTGCCTTCTTGAATTCCTTCTGCCCAATTCATCTTGCTTTTTTCAAACAACAAAATAACGGTGGAACCGAATTCAAACCAGCCTAGTTCTCTTCCTTTTTCAAAGAGGGGAGTGCCACCAATCGCTTCACAAACTTGTTTTCCATTTTTTACGTTCGTGGTTTGCGTATTATACGTTACTTTTACGCTACCTACAAATAATGCGCCCACCTTTACCACAGCTACATTTCCACATGCCTTACTCTGAACATAAGTGATCAGTCTTTCATTTCGAGCAAAAAGCTGTTCAACATGCTCAACGCCTATATTGTTCACAGGGTAAAGCTTCCCTGGCAGGTAGGAGTATTTAAACAGCTTGCCTTCAACTGGCATATGAATACGATGATAGTCACGCGGGCTTAAATAGATGGTCATAAAGGAGCCTCCATTGAAGCGGCATGCCACATGTTCATCATTGCCTAGCAATTGGCTGACCGTATACGTTTTACCCTTTGCTTGGATGAGTGTTCCTTGTTGAATATCTCCCATCTGGGATACTTTCCCATCAACTGGACTGACTATCTCAGCATCCATATCGATAGGTCTCGCTTCAGGTTTCAGGCGGCGTGTAAAAAATTCCTTTAACGAGCGATACTCACGAACAGGCTTTTCAATTTCCGACACGTCAATCTGATAATGATTGATATATTTTTGGATGGCAAAACGGCTGAAACGGGAGCTAGCCACTTTTCCCATTTGTCTGGACATTACGTTTTGCGGAAGTTTGTTTATTAGCCCTTGAAACACACGTTTCTTCATAAGACCTCTCCTACTCATGGTATACATTGCTACTCTACCACGACAGGAGGCTCCCCGCAAATACTAGCAGAGGCCTTCTGCATGGGCCTTAATGCAAAGACTGACGTAAAGAGTGTGAAAGCTCGTTTAATTGGTGAATTTCCTCCGTAATACTGCTGATTTTATCACGCTGTGTCTCAGCCGAAGCGAATAGCTGCTCTAAACTAGCTACTGATTCCTCGGTGATGGAGGTAATATTCGAAACTTCATTTGTTACCTCACTAGATCGTTGCTTTACTTGCACCATGCTGACCTGTACCAGTTCAACTGATCCCATAAAGCCCGCCATTCCTGTACGCACTTTTCCCATGGATTCAACTGTCTTATTGGCTAGTTCCTGCCCCTTGGAAACAGAGCTTTCACCCTCTTTCATATGAACTACAGCGGTTTGTGTATCCTGATGTAGCGCTTCCAAAATTCTAGCAATCTGCTGTGTAGCCGTTGCGCTCTGCTCTGCCAGCTTACGAACCTCATCTGCCACTACACCAAAGCCTCGGCCATGTTCGCCTGCACGCGCTGATTCAATGGCAGCATTTAGGGCTAGAAGGTTGGTTTGCGTAGCAATTTGATTAATCGTCTCCACAATAGCTTCTACCTGGCCAGCCTGTTGATTTAACTTATGAATCGTATTTGACGCCATATCGACCGTACTGACAATATGTTGCATTTGAGCTGTAAGATCGGTCATCATATCAATGCCTTCAGAAAGACGGCGATTATTGCGCAAGGCTTCCTCTTTCATTTCATTTGCTTGTTCATTTACTTTCTTTATTTCATGATCAATGGACTGAATATCCTCTTCCACCTTCACAGTGGACTGTGCCTGCTGTTCCATGCCTGTTGCCACTTCTTTAAAGGCAACCAGCATTTCATCCGTGTTTTGCTTCGTGATATCAGCATTTTCATTCACTTGGTTAGAGGTCGCATCCAGGTTCTCAATCATAGTTGAGACACTGGACAATAGCTCGGTTAGCTGAGCCTCTTTCACCTCTGCCTCCTGACGAGCCTCTTCCACACACTGCAAGGATGCACGCCCCGACAAGCATAAGTATATCGAAACAATTGTAGTGAATACGACGCCAACAAGACGAAGGCCCAGATTAATAAGATCATGCTCACTTTTAAATAAAGTATACCAATCTGTCTGATAACCAATTAGCATAGAAGCTATATACAAAAGACCTGTAAATAACACTACCTTATAATCTAAATAAGCAGACATCAATGCCAACACTACGATTGGTAGGATCGCCATTTCTGGATATGGTGTAAAATGATCAAAGGATAGTGAATAAAAGACAAAGCCTACTGCAACCAAATAACGCAACCAAATGCTATCCTTCTTGATAAAATACCAGAGTGACACAAGCAATGTCACAATGAGTCCTACCGATGTAAGATTCCACACGGATATACCTGTAAACCATGAGTAGATAATCGACAGCCAAAGATGATCCCATAAAAGAAAGATCATAAATCCCTCTTTGTTTGTCAACGTATTTCGTACTAAATCAATTGTTCCATTGATCAACCTATTGATCATTCCCGCAGCTCTCCTTTTCCCTACACCACCAGAGGGATATGATGTCATGTAGAACGCCTCTGACGATAACAAATTAAATAGTACAATCCAACAGCCAACGGATCTATAGTTTTGTAGGTCGTGCTGTGCGGAGCCAATCCAGATCGGCTTACCTAGATTCTATGTATTTCATGCACAAAGAAAACAGGTATAAAGTATGATTTCTTATTTATATACCATACTTATCGTACCATAGATGTAAGAATTTCATAGTTCTACCGAAAGATATTTTTAAAAATTTAAAAAAAGGAAGCAACTCGGTTATCATCCAAGCATTTTTTACAAAAACTGACGGTTCATCATATTTGTCGATTAAGTTGACAAAAAGAATATGAAGATCAGGGATAAGAAATGTAAAAATAGTGAAAATTCTTGTATAATAAACAATAGAACAATTCTGACAAAAAGGGTGAGGTAAGGTGAGCAATCAAATCGGAAAAGGAATTCGAGAATATCGTAAGAAGCTAGGCCTAACCCAAGGTGAGCTAGCTGAAGGTATTTGCAATCGTAGTTATATTAGCCAAATAGAAAAAGGAGATGTCGTTCCCTCTCCTGAAATCCTAGAAGAACTAGCTAAGAAATTACAGACCGATCTCTCCACTATTTTTACTCCAACTGTCAAACCAGCCTTTACAAAAATTGAAATCGAAAATAACTTTCGCCATCTGGTAAATAGCATTGATGCACAGGAGTGGGAGATCGCCCAAAAATGGTTCAATAAATTAGAGGGCGCTGAAATGAGTCTTGAGCAAACGTGTATGTATCTTTGGTCGAAAGCTGTCTTATCGGAGAATAGAAATCATTTCGATATTGCGGAATCCCTCTTTCAAGAAAGCATTAAAATTGCCCGTGAACTTGATAAATATGAATGGCAAGTACGTATCCTTACTTCATTGGGCTTTTATTATTGCAAGACGAAGAAAGCAGATAAGGCTCTTCCCTATTTAAACGAAGCAATACAATTAACCAACCGTTACCAAATTAATGGCTTATTACATATCACCCTGTTACATGCTACTGGCTATATGCACGTCTCCATGGGTGAAATCCATTCGGCAATCGAACATCTTAGGCAAGCGGAACAGATATGCAAAAGCCTACGCGCCATATATCGGATGGAGTCCATTTATTTATTATTAGGAGTTTGCCATCAAATTTTAAAGCAGTACGAAGTAGCCCAGCGCTACTACGAAAAATCGTTAGATATTCTAAAAATCTCTCCTTCTCTTGCCTTAGAGGCTAATATTTACAACAATTTAGCCGTCATTTATACCGAGCAAAAGCATTATCAGCTAGCACATGAATATATCACGCGGGCTATGTCGCTTCACTCCCCTCAAGACCTTGCGAAACGGATTGAATCAAAGATTGAACATGCGAATATCCTCAAAGGCTTGCAACGCTATGAGGAGGCTAGCCAACTGTGCTTAGATATCTTTGAGCACTCAATAAATGAGCATGCCTATGCAGAGGCCAAGTTAGTCTATGCTTCTATCTTATGTGAAATGGGAAAAGGCTCTGAGGCGCTGTCACATTTAGAAGAAGCCCTGCATTACTTTAATGAGTACAAATCCCAGCGTTATTTGCTAAAAGGACTAGCCTTGTTAGCTAAAATAAACTTAAAGTTTGGCAAGATAGACTCCTTTTACTATCTGTACGAACAGTATATATCATAATTCTTTTCCGGTATAACGTTATCTGCACTTTGATTCAGATCAGATGCATTCAAGTAGCATAGCTTGGCTGATCATGTCTTGAACAGTAGCTACAGCCAAGCTATCCTGTCTACATCTAGTTAACTCGTGTTCGATCTTACTCATAAATAAAGAGGGTAGCCCAAGTAGTTTATCTACTGCGGGCTCCCTCTTTTTGTCAGGATGCTTATAGTAATTCAGACACTAATTTTGCTTGTGTAAATAACAGAAGGTAATCAGGTCCGCCTGCTTTGGAGTCCGTTCCTGACATGTTGAAGCCGCCGAATGGATGTACACCTACTAATGCACCTGTACATTTACGGTTGAAATACAAATTGCCTACATGAAACTCCTCACGTGCGCGTTCTAAATGGGCACGATTTCGGCTGATAACAGAACCAGTTAGTCCATATTCTGTATTGTTAGCGATTTTTAAAGCATGGTCAAAATCATTAGCTTTGCAGAAAGCCACAAACGGACCAAAGATTTCCTCCTGCATAATTCGAGCATCTGGAGCCACGTCAGCAAATACAGTTGGCATAATATAGTAGCCTTCCTCCGGCCCTTTTTCTCCACCAGCCATTAATTTACCCTCTTGTTTTCCGATCTCGATATATTCCAAAATTTTATTATATGCTTTTTCATCCACTACTGGACCTGTATAGAACTCAGGGTTGCTGACATTTCCTACTGTTAATGCTTTTGTATGCTCAACAACACGCGCCAGTACCTCGTCGTATACATCTGCATGAATGATTGCGCGGGAGCAAGCCGAGCATTTTTGACCAGAGAAACCAAACGCAGATGCTGTAATCGCTTGTGCGGCTAATTCCAGATCAGCATCGTTATCAACAATAATCGAGTCCTTGCCACCCATTTCAGCCACTAAACGCTTCATCCATTTTTGACCTGGACGGTGTTTGGCCGCCAGCTCATTAATACGCAGACCTACATCACGAGAGCCTGTAAATGAAATGAAACGAGTCAATGTATGTTCTACTAAATAATCACCGATTTCGCTTCCGCTGCCTGGCACAAAGTTAACAACACCAGCAGGAACGCCTGCCTCATCAAGAATCTCCATGAACTTAGCTGCAATGACCGGAGTAGTAGAAGCTGGTTTCAAAACAACGGTATTCCCTGTTACCAACGCTGCCGTGGTCATGCCTACCATAATAGCAAGCGGGAAATTCCATGGAGGAATAACGATTCCTACACCCAAAGGAATATAGTACAACTCATTATCTTCACCAGGAATGCGCGGTAGTGAATGTCGCTGACCTAATTGATCCATTTGTCTTGCATAGTATTCCATGAAATCGATTGCTTCTGCTGTATCAGCATCAGCCTCAGGCCAGCTTTTGCCTGATTCCTTTACCAACCAAGCTGAAAATTCATGTTTACGACGGCGCAGGATAGCTGCTGCCTTGTACAAATAGCGAGAACGAGCAGTAGGAGCAACACGTTTCCAGGTTTCAAAGGTTTTTGCTGCTACTTGAATGGCTTTCTCTGCTAATTCTTGGTCAGCTTGAGAAACAACCCCGATGCATTCATCTTTTTGGGAAGGGTTCATGGAACGGCTTTTCTTCTCCGTTTTGATACGTTCTCCACCAATGATGAGATCATATTCACGTCCAAGTTCGCTTTCAACTATATCCAAAGCGGCTTGAAATGCTTGCTTATTTTCAGGCAGATTAAAATTAACGAACGGTTCATTTTTGAATTCTACTTGCACTTTGGTTCGCCTCCTACTTCATCTTCCATGATCAACTTGTTACATCAAATAATATATGCAAGATATATGCCATTCTTTATAATTCTTTAAAAACGTACGAAAAAAGACACCAATTGAACAGTTCTGTCTAATTGGTGTCTCACTCTGTTTATACACATGTGTTAATTTCGATAGATATGCATGTACGATTTTCCATCAGCTGGTCGCACATAAATCGCTAATGGTTGATTGATGGACTGAACATAAAAATTAACATGAACCCTTTTATCTATATATTGATCTATTGCTTGAGCAATCATCTGTGTGAACTGAATTACTTCTGTCCGAGAATCATACTCTGCGGTCGCATTGATGGTCAATTCTGTCAAATCTCCATTTAAGAAGCGTGCCGTACCTGTCATTCCCACAAATTCCTGGAAGAAGCTCTGTCCCTGCTTCATCAATTTCTCGTATTGCAAAGAGGCCTGTGGATACTTGCTGTATGCCGCATCCCCTGGCAGCAGGAAATATTCTTCATTGATGGGCTGCCATTTCGCAACACTGCTGTCATTCGCATTCACGATACCAGACATGATAAAATTACCCGGTACTAGGTTAGAGCTTGATTCTGGCACTTGATACATCGCGACAACAAGCGGTATCTCTGGATTCTCCGCTCTTACCTTCATGACGATTTTGGCAGCGATTTGTTGCCCCTTCAATCGTAGCTCGTCCACACTTAACCGTTTTTCCAAACCAGACGGATCTTGATAAATTGGGGATAAAGATAGGCCTAAGACTATACCCGCCAGCTTTTGGTCTTTTTTATCCAGATAATTATGCTCCAGCACATTGACAAGCAATTTATTGGCTTTATCCGGATTTAAACCTTCCGGGTTCTTCTTTTCCCATTCAATCCAAGTGGTTACCTGCTTGCGGGAGATTCGCTGGCCTTCCTGAAACAAGTACGAACTCGGAGAAAAGCTTTCCTTTGCAATTTCCATCATGCCATACTCTAAGTGGCTAAAATCAATGCGATATTTAGGATTAGAGCTAAGCATGCCTCGTGTTTGGTTCTTTTGATAAGGCATGGCGGCGCTGCCGTAGTAATTTTCGTCCACCTGTAAAACAGAAGACACGGCAGGCGCTACCGGATCTGCGCTATCCTTCTTTCCCGGTAACAATGAACATGCTGACAACAGCACCGAACAAGCTATCAGGATGCAAAGATAACGTACAAGCTTTCTTTTCGTTTTCATATTGCAAACTCCTTACTTGTTACTCCCACTTTTTCCACTTTTCTTGGCTGTATCTATAAATTTGGGCTGATTCTCCAATTCCGATGATAGGTGTATCGGCTGTACCGTAGGAGATATTAATCAGTTTTTCTGGAAGGTCTGAGGATAGGAGAGTCCACTCCTTGCCAGCCTTAATTAAAATACCTTTATCACTTGCTGCATATAAGGTGTCTGTAGATTTATTTGCTGCAATTGAGTAAATGTGCGAATCGCTTTCTCGCCATTCAACCTGCCAATCGCCACCATGTATATCTATTGATAACAGTTCGTTTTGAGTGAGTACGTACAATTTTTGCTCACTGGGTACATAATCCAAATCATATCCTTCTACTGAATCAATAGGGAATCGTAAATGCCAATTTGCACCGGCATCTGTTGATTCATATACGCCTTCACGGTTCACAAATGCATAGAGGAATGTCCCTTTATCGGTTAAAGCTCCGATTAGAGATTGAATATCATACCCTTGTGGCAATCCTCCCTCTATCCGTTTCCAGGATTTACCCCCATCCTTGGATACCTTGCAAACCTTTTCACCGGCTATATATACCTGTTTCGGCTTCTTCGGATCAAAGTAGATCGTCTTGACATCCGCCTGTTCCAACTCGTCTGCAACTGCTCCCCATAATCCATGATCGGCAGATGCATAGAGTCCCGCATGCGTTGCCAGCCAGACTTGTTCTCCCCCTTGATCCAGAGCCAATGAATTGATACTGTCCCCTTTTTGCAACACATCCTGGTACGTCAGTTCACCTGTGATCTGAGCCAATTTCACCGATTGTTTTACACCCGGTTCTTCCATCGTCTGGCCCGCATCTACGACTTCTGTTTCAACTGATTTATGTGTTGCAGTAGCACAACCACTGAGCAAAAGGAGCACACTAATGCTTGCTCCCATCTGTTTAAGCGTGAATCTATCCATCACCTTCACACCTTTGCTTAATATCTCCTCAGCCCACCTATGATAATAGCGCTAAAAATGCCTCTTCATCCAGTACAGTTATACCCAATTTTTCAGCTTTTTCTAATTTGGAGCCTGCTTTTTCACCAGCAATTACGAGATCGGTTTTTTTACTAACGCTCCCTGTTACTTTGCCACCAAGCATAGCAATCTTTTCCTCCGCCTCCTGCCGTGTTAATTGCGTCAGTGTACCGGTTAAGACTACTGTTTTACCTGAGAAGGGAAGGTCCTCACCTGCTTGGACGCGAACACCTTTATATTTCATGTTCACACCAGCATTCTTGAGCTTCTCAATCAATTCTTGTACTTGCGGCATGGAGAAATAGGTTAAGATGCTTTCAGCCATTTTGGGACCGATCTCGTCAATAGCGATCAGTTCTTCTGCTGTCGCCTGCATGATATGATCAATGTCACCGAATTGCTCAGCAAGTACCTTCGCTGCTTTGGCTCCCACCAATCGAATTCCTAATCCGAAAAGTAAACGCTCCACAGAATTTTCCTTGCTGGCTTCAATTGCTTGTAGCATCTTATCGACAGATTTCTCACCCATTCTCTCTAATTGTAACAGTTGTTCCCGCTTATCTTGCAGATAATATAAATCAGCGACGCTTGTAATGAGACCTGCGGCAAATAGTGAAGCTACCACTTTCTCTCCAAGTCCATCTAAATTCATCGCTTGTCGGGATACAAAGTGAGACATTCCTTCACGAATAACGGCTGGACATTCTGGATTAATACAACGCAATGCCACTTCGTCCGGTAGACGAACCAATTCGCTCGCACACTCCGGACAGTGAGTTGGCATCATAAATGGACGTTCTTCTCCCGTGCGTCGTCCCTTTAACACTTCTACAATCTCAGGTATAATGTCACCTGCCTTTTTTACAAGCACGTAATCACCTAAGAGTAGACCTTTTTTCATAATAATGTCTTCGTTGTGTAAAGATGCTCGTTTTACCTCAGTTCCAGCTAAAATGACAGGCTGAAGCAACGCTGTAGGTGTCACCACTCCGGTACGCCCAACTGACACCTCAATATCCTTTAACTGTGTCACGGCCTCTTCAGCCGGGAATTTATAAGCAATCGCCCAGCGTGGACTCTTCGCTGTAAAGCCAAGTTCCTGTTGCTGAGCAAAGCTATCTACTTTAATTACCATACCATCAATCTCATAAGAGAGCTCTGGGCGTTTGAGCGTCCAGCTTTGCACAAATTTTATTACTTCTTCTATGTCATCAAAGGTACGGCGTTCCTGATTCACCGAAAAGCCTAGCCGCTCTAAGAAAGTAAGGCCCTCACTGTGAGAATCAATCTGACGCCCTTCTACTTCACCGATCTGATAAATAAACGTGGAAAGAGAGCGAGAGGCTGCAATCTTAGGATCTAGCTGACGCAAGGAACCTGCCGCTGAGTTGCGCGGATTAGCAAATAATGCTTCTTCCCGCTCCGCCCGTTCTTTATTCAAGCGGTCAAAAGCAATTTTTGACATAAAGGCCTCTCCGCGAACCTCCATGGTAATTGGTTCTGGTAAACGCAACGGAATAGAGCGAATCGTTTTCAGGTTTTGGGTGATATCCTCCCCGGTAGTTCCATCTCCACGTGTTGCTCCCTTTACGAAAAGTCCGTTTTCATAACGAAGAGAGACAGCTAGCCCATCAATTTTTAATTCGCAGACATAGCGAACGGTTTGGTTCCCTAAGCCCTGACGCACACGACGATCAAAATCGCGTAAATCATCCTCATCAAAAGCATTCCCAAGGCTTAACATCGGTGTTTTATGCACAACCTTTTCAAAAAAAGGCAATGGCATACCTCCGACACGCTGGGTAGGAGAATCAGGAGTAACCATGTCCGGCCATTGGTCCTCCAGGTCTTGCAATTCACGCATCATTTGATCATATTCCTGGTCCGTAATCTGCGGATTATCCTCTGTATAATAATGACGGCTTTCCTCTTCAATCCGTTTCTTTAGTTTTGCAATTTGTTGTTCTGCAGCAACACGATCCACGTATCTCTTCATCCTTTCCGTTCGTTCAAAATCAACCTTTTTCAATAGGAGCAAACTTAGCAAGTAATTTCTTAATGCCTACTGGACTAGGGAAGGCAATATCCAGCTCGGTGTTGTCACCTGCACCTTTAACACTAACCACTGTTCCTGTTCCCCATTTACCATGCTTAGCCTTATCTCCTACCTTCCAATCTGTTTGCGAGGCTGCTCCGTGTGCCGGCAATTTTGTTGCCTGGTTCAAGCCACGAAATGCGCTTGGCTGCATTGAGACAGTGGATTCTGTAGGTTTAGGGGAACGTCCAAATGTACCCCCTGTACGTCCGCCTGCTCCAAATCGACCGGGTTGACCTTTGCGGCCAGCACCAAATCCTGAGCCTGAGCCGAAGACGCCACTTGAACCAAAACCACCTTCAGACCCACCGCCTGAACCGAGGTCACCAGTAAGTAATTCCTCTGGTATTTCCATGAAAAAGCGGGATTGCATATTCATATTTGTACGTCCATATAGCGTACGCATTCTTGCTCGTGTCATAAATAATTTTTGTTCGGCACGAGTAATTCCCACATAAGCCAGACGTCGTTCCTCTTCCATTTCACTGTCATCAAATAGAGCGCGACTATGAGGGAAAACTCCTTCCTCCATACCTACTAGGAAGACAACAGGAAACTCCAAGCCCTTAGCGCTGTGCAAGGTCATTAGCACGACTTGTCCATCATCTGGTACCGCTTCCTCTGTATCATCATTGCCAAGTGAATCAATGTCTGCCACCAATGCTAGGTCAGTTAGAAAAGCCAGCAAGGTTTTATCCTCGCTCTTTTTCTCAAATTCTTGCGTAACGGACAGAAACTCGTCGATGTTTTCTAAACGAGCCGCTGCTTCTAGTGATTTATCCTCTTTTAACGATTCACGATAGCCCGATTGCTTCAAGATTTCCTCAACAAGCTCGGTTACACTTAAATAATCCACCATCTGCATCAGGTTCTTTATCATATCCGAGAAGGCTAAAATAGCATTGGTTGTTCGAGAGGCAAGCCCCATATACGCTACTTCCTGGACGGCTTGAAAGAGTGTCAAACCATGTGAGCTGGCATAGGCTTGCAGCTTTTCTACCGTGGTATCCCCTATATTACGCTTTGGTACATTAATAATACGGGTCAAGCTGATATCATCGTCAGGATTGGATACTAAGCGTAAATAAGCTAGTACATCTTTAATCTCCTTGCGATCGTAGAACTTCGTGCCTCCGACGATGGTATAAGGAATAGTCGATTTAACCAACACATCCTCCAGTACACGCGACTGGGCATTCGTACGATATAAAATGGCAAATTTGTCGTATCGTTTATAGGTTTTCAGTTGTTCTCGAATCATATCCACCACAAAGTAGGCTTCGTCATGCTCTGATTCAGCCTGATAGCAATAAATTTTGTCTCCTGCCTCTTTGTTGGTCCACAGATTTTTCTCTTTGCGGTTCTTATTATTTTTAATGACGTAGTTAGCTGCTTCTAAGATAGTTTTCGTCGAGCGATAGTTTTGCTCCAGCTTTATTAATTTCGCATGAGGATATTCCTTCTCAAAGTTAAGAATGATCGAAATATCAGCACCGCGCCATTTATAAATACTCTGGTCTGCATCACCCACACAGCAAATGTTTTTGTGCATGTCGGCAAGCATACTAATCAGCATATATTGGGCACGGTTTGTATCCTGATACTCATCTACATGGATATATTTGAACTTGCGCTGATAGAATTCCAACACTTCCGGCACTTCTTTAAATAAGCGAATCGTCGTCATGATTAGGTCATCAAAATCAAGCGATTGGTTCGTTTTCAGCTTCTTCATGTACAGCTCATACACTTGTGCTACAATGCGCTGGAACTGATCTCCCGCTACTTGCTCATAACGCTTTGGATCTAGCAATTCGTTCTTCGCTCCACTAATTGCGCCTAAAATAGACCGTGGTTCAAATTTTTTCACATCAATATTTAGTTCTTTCATACACTGCTTGACCACAGTCAACTGATCGCCCGCATCCAAAATGGTAAAATTACGGCTAATGTTAATCCGATCGACATCTCTTCGTAAAATGCGTACACACAGAGAATGGAAAGTAGAAATCCAAATATCATCCGCTCCAGCATCCCGACCAACCATTCTTTCCACACGCTCTTTCATCTCACGAGCCGCTTTATTGGTAAAGGTAATCGCCAGAATGCTCCAAGGAAACGCCTGCTTATATCCAACTAGATATGAAATTCGTTGGGTAAGAACGCGGGTTTTACCACTGCCTGCGCCTGCCAGAATCAGCACTGGTCCCTCTGTGGTCTCCACTGCTTTTTTCTGTTCAGGATTTAAACCCGCGAAAAAATTATCTTGAGCTAACATGCCGTAAGCCACCTTTCATTTTGCTTCTTTTCCTTCGTCCCAAAAGAAAGCATATGTTCCTATTTTGTCATATCTTTCCCCGTTATGCCACTCACTCTTTTAGGAAAAAAGACTCCTTTTTTATTCCATTTTTTATCTGAAAGAAAAGAAACTCCTCGGCATTGGCTCAAGGAGTTTCCTGTAAATCATGTGTGAGTAAAACTAAACTAGAAACGACGCTCTGTCTCTTTTACCGCAGCAACAGTAAATAGAGCCTGTTCCAGAGAATCATAGATGATATTGCCAACAACCACTGTATCAGCGATTGCTGCCATTTCACGAGCTTGGCTTGCATCCGTAATCCCGCCACCATACATGAGGTGTCCTTCATCCAAAGCTGTTTTGCAGGCCTCAACCATCTGCGGGTCGCCATATGTACCGCTGTATTCGATATACACGATTGGCAAACGACATAATTTTGTAGCCGTTTGCACGTAAGCCTTCGCTTCTGCTTGTGACGAAATGGCACGAGCGCTGGTTACCTCAGCTACCGCCGAATCCGGATTAAACACCAGATACCCTTCCGCTACAATATCATCCCAATGTATATAGCTTCCCAGTGAGCTTAGAGCCTCTACATGCGGAGCGAAAATCACATCTGGATTGCTTGCATTTAAAACGATAGGGATAAAGTATCCATCAAAGCCTGGAACGATGGCCTGCAAATTGGAGACCTCCAGCATGCACGGTACAGCATAGCGTCTAATACGCGACATTAGGTCAAGCGTGTTGTCAAATGTGACACCAAGGGTTCCCCCTACAATAATCGCATCTGTACCTGACTCGCAGATTTGCTCCAATTGATCGTCATCAATAGGCTTTTCTGGGTCCAGTTTAAAAACATGTCGCCAGTTGCTAAATTCAATCACGTTGATACCTCCGCTTTATTTACCGATCCGATCCAATGCCAGCTGGTAACCATCATTACCGTAATTGAGGCATCGCTTAACACGAGAGATCGTCGCTGTACTCGCACCTGTTTCCGATTCAATGTGGTTATAGGTATATCCTTTACGCAGCATGCGCGCCACTTCCAAGCGTTGAGCAAGTGACTGCATCTCATTTACTGTACATAGATCATCAAAAAATTTATAGCATTCTTCCATGTCTTTTAAGGACAAGATTGATTCAAAAAGTTGTTCAATTCCCTTACCCTTCAATTTCTCTAATTGCATGAAAAATCACCCCGTGATCGTCTTGGGAACTTTTTCTCTCTGTAAAGTTTTTAAGTACTAAAGTTCTGCTTTCATGATAGAGCAAAAGACATCTCTGTGCAAGACGATGTTTATCAATTTTACCTGTTTCCTAAAGTTTGGTTATTGAAAGCTAAGATGCTGGTCTAGGCTTGGTGTATTCGGCACGATGTTTACCCATGTATTGCCCGGGAGCAAAGGAATTTCCTGCGTTAGAGTAGCGTCCTCAAATGCCCGAATAACGCCATCCTTTCTTGCCCATTTGATTGGTTTTGCTTTTCCTTGCTGGAACAGATAACCTTCCCCAGGGCCATTTACATCGACCTCACGCCGGCCTTCATTATCCAGCACCTTATGCTTAGTTGAAATCACCAGTACATTCGTGATTTCAAGTTGTTTGTCTGATGTTAGATCCTTATGAACCTCACCTTGTGTAAAGCGTAAATATTTCCCCTTATCCGCATCATATTTGTAACTAAGCGAGTATTGTGGATGCGGTTTAACCTTAATTTCTGCCGCAGGCTGTCCTTGCTCTATTTTGGTGTCTTTAGGCAGGAAGGGGAAAAACGGTAGATCAGAGGTCAAACGCATATTTTTTGTCTGCATCGCTTTTTCGATATGGCTTAGATCGGTATATACATTATGAGGAGCGGAACGGAACTTTTCCCTCCAGAAATACGTACTGTTACTGATCTCATTAATATCGTCATCTGCGCCTTTAAGTATGGTGAGAGCATCCGGGCTTCCACCTACATGCACCAGAATAGAATCTAAGCCTCTGCCCAATTTAATAAAGTACGGACGGATACTTCTTACTGGTCCAATCGTTTTAGGAGTTTGACTGTGAAAAATGGCTAAAAAGCGTGTCACTTCACCTTCCGACAGCACTTCGTACACGATATCAGCTTTATCCAGTCCAGATTGCGGTCTAGCTTTTGGATGATTATTAACCATAACCATTACGGGACGATGATCAATTCGCTCATCCACCCCCACCCCTGTTAGCGGAGCTGTATAAGGAAATGTCTTTTCTTGTAAAGGTTCAGAAACTGGTGGCGTTACTGGATTTGGTTGCGGTGGTTGTTCTTTATTTGCAAACGGATTACATGATGCCAATAAAGCTGATGCTGTAACAACGACAACCGCATACTTCCAGAAATGTGTCATATATGCCTCACTCCTTTTTTGTCCCTACTATTTTTCGAGCAAGTTCCGCATAATTCCTGCCACAACTTTCCCACATTCCTTCTATTTGGTTCCCACATGTTTTTATGCAAGCTATGGTACTATGATAAATAGAAAGGAAGGGTGACCATGACTCAGACCACACCTTATCTGGTTTATCTGGTTGATGATGAAACGAATTTGCTAGAGCTATTGCGCTCCTATCTTGTGCGGGCGGGTTTTGAAGTAAAAACCTTTCAGAGCGGTGAAGAGGTTCTAGCTGTCCTTGACGATACGAAACCACACTTATGGATTCTTGATATTATGTTGCCTGATATAGATGGATACGAGCTTCTTAGACTAATCCGAAATAAATGGGAAGACGTTCCGATCATGTTCATTTCTGCTCGGGATCAGGATATTGATAAAATTATCGGGCTAGAGCTAGGTAGCGATGACTATTTGGCAAAGCCCTTTTTGCCTCGTGAGCTAGTCATTCGCACACAGCGTTTGTTGCATCGCACCTATGAAAAGACTGGACTATCTGTAACAACACCTGCCCAATCTCCGGTAGTGTATGAGGACTGGATAAATGTCTCTTCCTATTTCATTTCAGAAAAAGGCAGATTGGTTAAGGAAAACGAGCAAATGATTGATTTAACGACAAAAGAGTTTGATTTGGTGCTTTACTTTATAAAAAATCAGGGCCAAGCTTTGCAGCGCGAGCAAATCCTTACGGCTGTTTGGGGCGATGACTACATCGGATCAGATCGTGCCGTGGATGATCTGGTAAAACGGATTCGTAAAAAGATGCCTGATTTTCCATTGGAGACGGTATATGGCTTTGGTTACCGGATGACGAAATGAGAGAAAAATTTTCGTTACAGAACATGCCGTTAGCCAAACAGATTTTTTTACTGTTTTTATCCATGACAATCGTGCTTGGGGCAAGTGTAGCCATTCTTTATCCTTATACCTTAAAGCAGATTCTACTGGATAATACGTATTCATTGCTTGAGGATGAATTTGAGAAGGTGTCAGATCAAATCTCCTTTACGCAACAGCACGAGCTTGTACCACTACCATCTTTCACTTCTCCACGAATGCTGATGTTATTGTTACAAAACTATAACTTTTCTTTTCAGATGATGGTGTTTAGTAAAGATGGTCAACTGATCGGGTTCCAGCATATGCCCAAGGAAGGCGTTCCACTGAAGGTTGCAACTGGGCTTTTTAAAGAAGCTTCTGCTCACAAAGGCTCGACTCCTTATAAAGGAAGCACCGAGTGGGAGAATGAAAACTTCTTGATGGTAAGCCAGAAAATGGACTATTTTGGATTCCCTTATTACCTGGTGATTTTTACAAAGGAAAAAGAAATCATTCAAATCAATAACATGCTTACCAAACAATTCTTCATTATTTTTGCCTTTTTTATCTTTGTCAGCTTGTTATTAGCTGGTTGGTTTAGCGGGTATTTAAGTACCCCCTTACGCCGTTTAGAGGAATCCTGCCAAAAGATTGCGCGCCGTCAATTTGACATTCCTCTAATGGTTGATCGCAAGGATGAGATCGGTCAATTGGCTCGCTCCTTTGACATGATGAAAAAGCAATTGAAGGATCATGACGAATCTCAGCAACACTTTGTGCAAAATATTTCTCATGAATTAAAAACGCCAATTATGGCGATTCAAGGCTATGCACAAGGCTTGATAGACGGCGTTTTTCAAGGTGCTGAGGCCCAAAAAGGCTTGTCCATTATTATGGAGGAAAGCAACCGTTTGGAGAATGTAGTTGAACAACTATTGTATTTAACCAAAGTAGAATCAGTTGATAAAATGATGACCTTTACTTCATTAGACTTAACAGAAATGATAGGTCTATTACATCAGCGCTATCATCTTCTGCACCCACATTTAGCATGGCAGATCGAGATACCGGAAACCCTGCCAATGAAGGGCGACGGTGAACAGCTTTACAGTGCTTTTACTAATATTGTGGAAAATCAGCTACGATACGCCAAAACCACAATCACCATCACAGCCAAAGTGATAAAAGAACAAATCGAAATCGCTATTTCTAATGATGGTCCGCCTATTGAGGAAAGCGTCATGCCCTATTTATTCCAACGTTTCCGTAAAGGGAAAACAGGTAAGCACGGCTTAGGTCTGGCTATTGTACGTGCTGTTCTAGAAGCGCATGGAGGATCGATTACGGCTAAAAATATTTCTGAGCAGCAGGGAGTTATGTTTATTGCGACCTTGCCGCAAAAGCAATCTCATTTAGGATAACAAAACGGTAATTGGGAGGAAATTTCCCGGTTACCGTTTTTTAATCTCTTCCAGCTTGAGTCTATTCTCGCAAGTAACATGTATAACTTTTTATCAATTGCCACATGTTAAAACTAACAATCAGGATAAAACTACCTTTATGATTAAGAAAGGAGAGAAGAAATGCCACGTCTCTTCTCACGCTTCTTCATCTTGTTGTTGGTGATTAGCTCTTTGCTGGTAGCTTCTTGTCAATCCGGTTCACCGTCCCAAAATAAATCTGCTACCTCTGCTCGAAATACTTCTCCTCATTTTGCATCCGTTCACGAGACTCCTACTATACAAAACGTAATTTCTAGCGCCCGCCCCAGAGAGGTGCTTGGCTTTTATACAGAAGCAGAGGAGCCTTATCCTGGATCTCTTCCAACCTTATCTGCTCAGCATGAACAGCTTAGTACAATCGTACCCTTTTGGCATAAGCTAGATGATAAAAATCCTGGATATTTACAAACAACCCTTCCAAAAGAAGAGCAGCAAAAGATCATAGATCGGGCACATGCCAATCAGGTTCAAGTCTATCTGTTAGTTCATAATCTGTTCTATGGTTCTATCCAAAAAGGAAAGGATGTTGCGCGAGATATCTTACGCAATCCTAAGAATCAGCGTTATTTTTTGCGTAATTTAGAACGTGAAGTGCTTTCCATGGGCTATGACGGCATTAATTTGGACATTGAGAATCTATATCTAGAAGACAAGTTTGCATTCACTCAGTTAGTAAAAAATGTAACGGAATTGATGCACCGTTATGGTAAGACCGTCACAGTCTGTGTTCCTGCAAATACAGGCGATGAGCGTTCCAATGTATGGTCTCCTTGGTTTGATTATAAGCTACTAGGTCGCTACGCTGATCGCTTGGTGATCATGGCCTATGACGAGCATAATCCGCGAACCAAACCAGGACCTGTTGCCTCCATTCAATGGGCTGAAGATACGGTGCGCTATGCACTCTCACAGGGGGTGCCTGCTCAAAAAATCTTACTTGGGGTTGCTGGGTATGGTTGGAATTGGAACAGCAGCGGTGAAAAAGCCGAGTATCAATCCTATAAAAGTCTTATGGAGCAAAGCAAAACCCACGGAGCCACTCTTAATTGGGATCAAGAACGCCTCTCTCCTCACATGCAATACATGGATGAGGCGGGGAATATGCACATCGTTTGGTTTGAAAACTCTTTTAGCACCCGCTCCAAGCTAGATTTAATTGAGAAATATGATCTGGCTGGGATAGCCCTTTGGCGCTTGGGACTAGAGGACCCAACCATTTGGGATAACCTTTCCAATCAAATTAACGTCTGGAAAACAGATATGATTCATTAATGAAAGGGCAAGCCCTATACACAACAAAAACCTTGAATTCCGGAGTAGATTTCAAGGTTTTTGTTGCTATTCTATGCCAAATACGCCTCTCTCACCTGAGGATCTGATAGCAGATTTTTTGCATCATCCTTCAAAATGATCTCACCCGTCTGGATGACATAGCCTCGGTGTGCAATGGCAAGTGCCTGATTTGCATTCTGCTCGACCAACAGGATGGTCATACCCTCTTGATTTAATTCCGTGATGATCTCGAAGATTTGCTCAACTAAAATGGGAGCTAATCCCATAGATGGCTCATCTAACATCAGAATTTTCGGCTTCATCATTAATCCACGAGCGATAGCCAGCATTTGCTGTTCACCACCTGACATCGTGCCACCTTTTTGAGATACTCGTTCTTTTAAGCGTGGAAAATAATGAAAGGCTCGTTCGATACCCTCTTCCATCACTTTTTTATCCTTGATAGAAAAGGCCCCCATCTCCAAATTTTCCTTCACTGTTAATTTTGGAAATATCCGCCTTCCCTCCGGAACATGAGCAATTCCTAATGCTGAAATTTCATGCGGTTTTTTACCGGTAATAGCTTGCCCGTTAAATAACACTTGGCCTTCTTTGGTTCGTACTTGACCACATATGGCTTTTAAGGTAGTTGACTTTCCAGCTCCATTAGAACCTATAAGAGTTACAACTTCTCCCTGCTCTACCGTAATACTTAGACCTTTTAACGCATGGATGCCACCGTAATAGGTATGAACCTCCTTCAATTCCAATAATGCCATCGCTCTTCCCTCCTACGAAGCTTCTGTTGCGCTCTTGCCCAGGTACGCCTCAATTACTTTTGGATTGGTTCTTATGTCGTCTGGAGTACCCTCCGCAATCTTCCTGCCGTAATCCAGAACATGAATATACTCGGACAGCCCCATAACCAGCTTCATATCATGCTCGATTAAAATAATGGTTAATTCTAATTCGCGTTTGAGCTGACGTATGAAGTCTGTCATTTCCACCGTCTCTCTTGGATTCATTCCTGCCGCTGGCTCATCTAACAAAATGATCTGAGGGTTCGTAGCTAAGGCCCTAGCGATCTCTAGCCGGCGCTGCAATCCATACGGCAGGCTTCCCGCGGTTTCATTAGCAATCTGTTCAATCCCTACATATTCAAGAATTTGATAAGCTTCAATTCGTGCTCGTTCCTCTTCTTCCCGTACTCGTTTTGAATGAAACAAAATTCCCAGAAGACCAGCTTGCAGGCGTCCATGCTGCCCAATCATTACGTTCTCTAACGCTGTCATTTGTTTGAACAGTCTAACATTTTGGAATGTCCGTGTAATGCCTCGGTTTGCTATTTGATCAGGTTGAAGTCCTTTAATACTCTTTCCATTTAGGACAACATCCCCCTCGTCTGGCTCGTAAAAGCCTGTCACCATATTAAAAAAAGTGGTTTTACCTGCCCCATTTGGACCGATAACTGCCGTGATGCTTCCTTTTTCAATATCAATCGACACGTCTTCATTAGCTACCAGACCACCGAATTTCTTAGTTAAATGTCTCGCTTCTAACAATGCCATGCTACTCCCTCCTCTAACCTACTCTGTTTCGTCCAGTCAACTTAGCAAGAATGCCCTGCCGTTGTTCAACCTGAGCGTGATTTTTAATGGACTCCATATTTTCTTTCCTTCTTTTTGCTGGAATTAAGCCGTTTGGACGATAGAGAGCCGCTACTACCAGCAGAATTCCAAACACCATCCGCTGTAGCTTAGACGGGTCTAGCTGACTGGGTAGATACAGGATTCCTGCCTGAGATAGCTCATGTAAATAATTAGATAGCTCTTTTAAAATTTGAACCTGAAGCAGTGTCACAAACGTTGCACCTAAAATAACGCCGGGAATGCTGCCACTCCCACCTAAAATAACCATTACCAAGATGCTAAATGACTCCATCAATGTAAAGGAGGTAGGATCAATAAAGGTTTGCTTTGCCGCAAAGATAACTCCCACTACCCCTGCAAAGGATGCTCCTGTAGCAAATGCCGCTAATTTCGTTTTTAACAGAGAAATGCCCATAGACTGCGCTGCCAGCTCATCTTCACGAATCGCAATCCAAGCCCGCCCTAGTTTGGAATGCTCCAAGCGAATGTTGGCAAATACAATCAATAAAATCACCACGAGTACAATAAAATAGAAATGAAAAGCATCAGAAAAGGGTTCACCCCATATCTGCGGGGCATTAATAGAAGTTATCCCCTGAGGTCCATTTGTTATATTGATTGGCTTATCCAAATTATTAAAGATTATTCTGATAATTTCGCCAAATCCTAAGGTAACAATGGCTAGATAATCTCCTTTTACGCGGAGAACGGGGAGTCCTAGCAGAATTCCAAAAATAGCTGCGACCAGCAAACCAACCACTAAAAATGCCCAAAACCACTCTCCACTTAACGGGAACAAATCTCCCGGAATAAAATGATTAGCCTGTGCGGTAGCAAATATGCCATATGCATATGCTCCAGCGGCAAAAAAAGCAATATAGCCTAAATCCAATAATCCTGCAAATCCAACCACAATATTTAAGCCAAGCGCCATCGCTACATAAATACCGATATTGGTCGCCACTTCCATATAATAGCTGTTATCATATGCAAGTAATGGAATAAGACCAAACAGCACGAATCCCCCTAAAAACACTTGTATCCATTTATTCGTATTCGTGTAGTAAATGAACAAGACGGAAAAAATGAGCCCCACAAAGCTTGTTACCGATTGCTGTAATAAATAAAGGGCTACAGAGCATGCTGCAATCCACACCAGCGTAAGAAGAAGCGGGATTGGTTTTTCCTTTGCTAGCACATTTTTAAGAGTTCCCATTTCTTTCACCTACACTTTCTCTTTTACGGCTTCTCCAAGCAGACCCTCTGGTTTGAACAGAAGCACTAGAATGAGAATGGCAAAACCGATGACATCCTTATACTCTCCACCGAAGGCTCCCCCTGTTAACGGCCCCATATATGCACCAGCCAACGACTCAACCAAACCAAGAAGCACTCCGCCCAGCATCGCCCCTCTGAGGTTGCCAATCCCGCCTAATATAGCAGCAGTGAAAGCTTTCATGCCCAAAATGAAACCAATGAAAGGATCAATCGTTCCATAGTTTTGTGCAAACAACACACCTGTTGCTCCACCTAAGCTTGAGCCAATAAGGAAGGTTAGCATAATGACTTTGTCCACATTTATGGTCATAAGTGATGCTGTGGATTGATCCTGTGAAACGGCACGCATTGCGATACCCCATTTTGTCTTATTAATAAAAAAGGTTAATGTACTCATCATTACGATTGCTACGATAACAACAATTACAGCTTTGGAGGGAACTTGGGCAATTCCGATATCGATTTTTCCAGGAAATAAAATCGGTCCTGTTAAATAAAAGGTATCCCGATGAAGCGCTTCTGCAAAACGAACGACATCTTGCAAAAAGAAGGACACACCAATAGCAGATATCAACGGAACCAGCCGCGGGGCATTACGTAGAGGTCGATAAGCAACCCGTTCAATCCCGACACCCAATAAACCGGTTACGATCATACTGATAACCAGAGCAAGAACAAGAGCTAAAAATGGATTCATTCCTTGCAATACACCGTTAGCATCCATAATCAGTAGCACTTCTGTTCCGACAAAGGCTCCCACCATAAAAATTTCTCCGTGGGAAAAGTTAATAAATTCCAATATTCCATAAACCATTGTGTATCCCAGGGCTACAACTGCATACATGAAGCCGAGGGTAAGTCCATCGACCAAAACTTGAGGTAGGATCTGCCACATGTACATTCCTCATTTCATTATATTTTTATGTTTACTGTAAATGCAGATCATTTTCCCTAAAAATAAATAGGGCTTTTCCTCAATCATTCACAAAAGAAGGGCGCTTCTATGTGTCGTCCCCTTACTACAACAGTAGAAAGCGTCCTTTGTAATTACTACTCAATTTTGCCTACATATGTGGCTTTGCCGTTTTCAAATTTATAAACAAATATCTGAGCGAATTCATTGTCTCCTTTTTCTGTAAAGGTGACTTTGGTAAATTGAGCTTGAAAGTCTTTCGTTTTATGAACGGCGTCTAATACTTGCTCTCTGCTAGGCTTCTTATTTCCATTTGCCTTAATAGCGTTTTGTAGGCCATGCAGTAATACCTTCATCGCATCATATCCGTAAACGGAATAGGCTTCTAGCTTTTTATTAGTTGCCTTCTCATAAGCTTCAGCCCATTTTTTTCCTTCAGCAGTTTGGGTAACGTCCCCCGCTGCCGATGTATAGATCACTCCTTCAGCGGCACTGCCAGCAATCGTCACTAATTCTGAGGAATCAATTCCATCCCCGCCCATAAATATGCCCTGATACCCCTTATCACGGGCCTGCTTAAATAACAGACCTCCTTCCGTATAAATCCCTCCAAAGAAAACCAGGTCTGGTTTACTTGTAACTACTTGATTAACCACAGCACTATAATCCTTTTCCCCTACAGTAATGCCTTCGAAACCAAGTATTTCCACTCCATCCTTTTCAAATTGAGCTTTTACTTGGTCAGTTAATCCTGTTCCATACGCCGTTTTATCAGTAATAATGAATACGGTTTTTACGCCAAGCGTATTTTTGGCGTATCTAGCTGCTGCGGGTCCTTGTGCATCATTGCGTGCGCAAATGCGATGGACTGTCTTCTTCCCTTCTTCAGTAAGATTGGTGCCTGTGTTAGCAGGAGAGACCATGACCAGTTTGCCAGCTTCATACTTAGAAGAGGACGGAACAGCAACACCGGTATTGTAGTGGCCGATCACTCCCAGTACGTCCTTGTTGGCAACCAGCAGCTGGGCATTGGTAACACCCTGTTTGGGATCAGCCTGATCATCCTGAGGAAAGAGCTGTAGATCGAATCCCATTTTCGCAAATTCTTCCTTTTCCTCCTGCAACGCGTACCCTGCTCCCTGTTTAATCGCGTCCCCAATGTTTGCGTATGCACCAGATAGCGGGCTTTGTGTAGCGATTTTTATTACCTCTTTTCCGGTGCCTTGGCCTGCACCTGCACAGCCTGATAAAGCTAATCCAGTAATCAATATGGCGGTCAAGAGTCCCATGCTAGCTTTCTTGTTCATGGAATCAAATCCCCCTTATTTTTCTTCTTTCAACTAAATCAGTGTATTCTCAGATCGTCAGGATTTTGACAACTATAGGGTAGGAAGATTCGTTTTGCGTTAATGATTATTTTTTATTGTAAAATAACTCAGAAAATTTACAAGAAAAAAATAATTTTTATCGGAGCGATTTTACCGCGTCATTGGTACTATTTTACACATCTCAATAAGGAATAGAAGCTTTATTGATAACCTATCAGCCAAACCTTTAGATCGAGCTAGCTGGATAAATCATAGTACCTGTCTTCACTTCATAGATTCCAGACTTCGTAAAACGAACAAAGGGTAAATGGGTAGCGGTAAAAAATAATAAGGAATAAATTGGATCATCAAAACGATAGCCACGTTCTCTCATTAAAGTGGAAAAAAGCTCGCTTTTTTCCATGACAATCTCCATCGGTTCATCTGTCATTTTCCCACCTATAGGCAGGGGCATATGAAATAACACTTCTCCCTTTTCAATGATCGCCACTCCTCCTTTTGATGCTACGATCTCCTGAAGGGCCGCTTTCATCGCTTGTGGATTACGACCTAATACGAGAAATTCTGTGGATGCATGGAAGGTGGTCGCTAATGCTTCTAGTTCAACAGCAAAGCCTCGTAAAATGGCCTTTGTGAGTTGTTTCGTCTTGGGATCAATTAAGACTGCAAGCATCGCGTCCGGTATTTGTATAAGCTCCTCCCAATTATGAATAACAGTTGTTGTATCTAATTTGCTAATAACTGCATTTATCATACAGATGACAGGGAGAGCATCTAAGTGAAGGGCTTGCTCTTGTTCTTGTTCTGGAAACTGAAACCAATGATCAGACACCTTTTCTTCCATGGTGGAGCCAATAGAAATAAACTCACTTAGTTGCCTTTTTGGTATCTTTGCTTTCGCTTGTCCCTCCCCATCGATGAGAAGACCATTTGCGATAACCGTTTCTGGCGTTGGATTACTTCTCTCTGTAAGCAACAATATATCAGCCACGCGTCCAGGAGCAATCCCACCTATTTCCGTATCCATTTTGTAATAAGTAGCAGGATTTAATGTTGCCATCACGTAGGCTTCTTCCATAGGCATACCGGCCTCAATTGCCACTCGGATCGTGTAGTCCATCACTCCGTTTCGAAGCATCGGCGCTGTAGCTCCATCTGAGGTAAGCATCATGCGAGGTGACCAAGGTAAGCCTAATTGCTTCCATTCTTTAATCAATTTGGGCAGATCAGGCCGGATGGAGGAATGACGAAGTGTAGCATACATCCCCACTTGCAAGCGATGCAGTAGCTCGTCGGCCGTCATACTTTCATGACAAGCTCCTACACCATGAGCGGCCGCTAAAGCCAATGTATGATAAGAAGCCCCCGGATGGTGGCCCTCTATTCGTTTACCCAAATCCAGAGCATAGCGCATCCCTTCTAACAGCTCTTCTCGCTCATCCAATACTCCTCTCCAATCCGTTAATTCTCCAGCCTGAATCACTAGAGGATGGTCTAATAGCTCCTTTATTCTTTCTCGCTGGAATACTCCTTCTGGATCAGGCAGCGTTTGTGAATCCAGCCTAGCCCAAAAAAATTGCTTCACGGGATGCTTATTTATCTCATCTAAAAGCGAAGACAGCTTATCATAGGGCAACAATTGAAAAAAGAACAAGCTATCACTTACCATCGTCGTGGTCCCTGTCTGCAATGCATAATCAGCTAAGGTGAACGGATTATACCATTGAAAAGGATGGGCATGCGGTTCGATGTATCCCGGGACGATATACTTGTCTTTTGCATTTATACAAATTGTATCCTGATTTACTAATGGTGCTTTCTCTCCCACATAAGCAATTCGCTCCCCGGACAAGACGATGTCTGCTTGGCGCCAAGACTTCGTATATACATCTAATATGGTACCTCCCGTAATCCACACACTAGCAGCTTCAAGTCCTTTTGCTGTACGAATCATTTGTTTATAAGCCATTTCTGTTAGTTTTCTTGCCCTCACTCATTCCCTCTCCTCTTGTGTTAGCATCGTTATTTACTACTTATATGACTCACTCATGGATCCCTGCTTTTCTGCCATTTTTTCCTTGGGTGGACGATCGCTTCTCAACACAAACTAACACAAGGAAGGAGGCTGGATGAGCATGAAAAAGAATGTTGGTAGGCTGGACGCCTATATTCGTATAACTTTGGGGCTAATCGGTTTAGGGTGCGCAATTAGCAAAATGTCAAATCATCGCTATCGTAGAAAACCTTATGGTCTTTTGCTTTGGTCTGCTACGAAGGTAGCCGAGGGCATCACGCGCTTTTGTCCAATCCTCTTGATGTTTGGTATCAGTACCAGAAAAGAGGATTTAATACGTCAAGCGATGGATAAAATTATTCCGACTGGTCTTTCGCTTTACAACAAGACTAGAGAAGCTACGTCGTCGATGAAAAACCGAGTATCAAAGCGCACCTCCACTGATCATACCCAAACAAATTCTCAGAATGAGCAGGCAACAAACCACAATGCTGAAAACACGCAAGCTGAAGAGCTTGCTCGCAGGGCATTCGAAAGCTTTGTTGAAAGCGAAAAACAAGGGGATCAAGCACCTTTTCAACCATCTACTCAGGAAAAAGACTAACATCTTGATCAACCCCGGAATAAAAACGCGTCTAATCATGATGCTAAGTAAAATCAAACAAAGGGATCAGGCCACAGAGGCCCAATCCCTTTTGTTTGTTCAATCCAGACTACTTGTTCTTTCTGACTGTCTATACCTTTTTAAAAGCTTTATCAGCAATATCTCTACGATAATGTGCACCTGTAAAGGATATGTTGGCTACAGCCTGATATGCCTTTTCTTTGGCTAGCTGCAAGGAGTCGCCTAAAGCAGTTACTGCAAGCACCCGTCCACCATTTGTTACAAAATGACCAGCTTCCTGCTTCGTACCAGCATGGAATACCATTTCCTGTTTGTCTTCTTCAGGCGAATCAGCTACAGATACATCCAGACCACTTATAACAGCTCCCTTAGGATAATCTCCCGGATATCCTGGTGAAGCCATAACAACCGTAACTGCACTCTGCTTACTCCATTTGATATCTAAATCAGCCAAGGTTCCATTTATTGTGGCCATCACAATATCCACTAAATCGGTTTCCAATAATGGCAGAGTGACCTGTGTTTCTGGATCACCAAATCTGGCATTAAATTCTACAACCTTAGGACCATCCTCGGTAAGCATCAATCCCGTGTACAAAACACCTCGAAACGGGATACCTTCCTTTACCATAGCAGACGCCATCGGTTGAACAATCTTATCTATTATATGCTGTATATCGCTATTCTTTACTTGAGGTACAGGAGCATACGCCCCCATTCCGCCGGTATTGGGCCCTTTATCCCCGTCAAATACCGTCTTATGATCCTGAGAAGGAATCATTGGCTTAACAGTCTCTCCATCAATAAAGGAGAGCAACGTCAATTCTTCCCCGCGCATAAACTCTTCAATAACAACGCGACTTCCAGCTTGACCAAACTTACTATCCTGCATGATCTGACGGATTGCTTCTTCTGCTTCCTCTAGGCTAAAAGCTAGAATGACACCTTTTCCTTGTGCCAGACCGTCCGCTTTAATAACGATGGGCGCCCCTTTTTCTCTTACATAAGCGATAGCAGATTCATAATCGAGGAAAGATTCATATTCCGCAGTTGGAATATTATATTTTTTCATCAAACATTTAGCAAAAGATTTACTGCCTTCCAGCTTTGCGGCATTTGCACTTGGACCATATATAGGTAGATTACGTAGAGTAAAGAAATCTACAATTCCTCCTAAAAGCGGATCTTCAGGACCTACAATGGTAACATCAATTTCCTCATCTTTGGCAAACTGTGCCAGTGCCGCATAATCTGTCACTTGGATCGGAACGTTTTGCACCAGAGCAGCGGTTCCACCATTACCCGGAGCGCAGAAAATTTTCTCCACTTGAGGGCTTTGTGCCAGTTTCCACACGAGGGTGTGTTCCCTTCCCCCGCTGCCTACTACCAAAACTTTCATTCTATTTGTCCTCCCCTTAATGTTTAAAATGACGGACACCTGTGAAAATCATAGCAATGCCATGACGATTGCACGCATCGATCGATTCTTGGTCTCGAATAGAGCCACCAGGCTGAATAATAGCTGTAATTCCTGCTTGAGCTGCTGCTTCTACTGTATCAGACATTGGGAAAAATGCATCTGAGGCAAGAACTGCTCCCTTAGCTTCTTCTCCAGCTTGTGTGATCGCAATTTGGGCTGAACCTACTCTGTTCATCTGCCCCGCACCAACTCCGATCGTTTTATCTGATGTAGCTAGAACGATCGCATTAGACTTAACGTGTTTGACCACCTTCCAAGCAAACTCTAGTTGAGTTAGCTCTTCTTCACTTGGTGAACGTTCAGTTACGACCATTATAGCAGTAGGGTCAAGGGATTTGCGATCCCATTCCTGGACAAGCGCTCCACCATGCACAGAAGTAATTTGATAAGCAGAACCCAATGCACCTTTATGCTCAGTAGAGGCTATCTCGTCCATCTGAAGTAAACGCACATTTTTCTTTTCCTGCAAAACAGCCAACGCCTCTGGTTCAAAAGCTGGGGCAATAATGATTTCTAAGAATACCTCTTTTAGTAGTAAAGCTGTTTCACGATCAATCGGGCGATTCGCCGCTACAATCCCACCAAAAATAGAGACGGGATCAGCATCATACGCTTTTTGATAAGCCTGATGAATGGTCACTCCCACACCTACCCCGCATGGATTGGTATGTTTTACGGCAACCACTGCTGGCTCGTTGAATTCAGCCAATATAGCCAATGCAGCATTAGCATCGTTAATATTATTATAGGAAAGTTCTTTACCGTGAAGTTGTTTGCACGCAGCGATATTGCCGCTAGTGGACAAAGCATCTCGATAAAAGGCTGCCTTCTGATGAGGGTTTTCTCCATAGCGAAGCTCCTGAGCCTTTTCATAGGTAACCGTGAAGCTCTCTGGCAATTCCTCGCCTGTTTGTTCGCTTAAATAGCGTGAAATGAGAGAATCATAGGCAGCCGTATGACGAAATACTTTAGCTGCTAGGCGTTTGCGCGTTTCTAAACTGGTGTTTTGTTGTTCGCGGATTTCATTTAACACAAGCTCATAGTCATTAGCATCCACAACTACAGTCACGTATGCATGGTTCTTTGCTGCCGAGCGCAGCATCGTTGGGCCGCCAATATCAATATTTTCAATCGCGTCCTCATAGCTGACATCTGTACGAGAAATTGTTTCCTTAAACGGATAAAGGTTCACCGCTACGATATCAATATATTCAAAACCTTGGGCCGCCATTTGCTCCGCGTGCTCTTCATTATCGCGAACCGCGAGCAAACCACTGTGAATAGCTGGGTGCAGAGTTTTTACCCGACCATCCATCATTTCTGGAAATTGGGTTACCTCCGATATTCCTGTTACCTTAACTCCTGCATCAGCTAAAAGAGTCGCTGTACCTCCAGTTGAAATGACCTCAAAACCTAGCTCGACAAGCTGGCTTGCAAATTCCACCACGCCTGTTTTGTTAGATACGCTAATCAGTGCTCTCTTTTTCCCCACGGAAAGAACCTCCTGACATGTAATTACTCGTTTAACACGAACATTTCAAGCTAATCATATTATAAATGTACGCTTTTTTCAACTTTTTTACTGCTCAAACAGCCTATTACCTTTTATTTACTTTATAATTACTTTCTATCATAATGTTCTTTTTTTTCTGGCAAAAATAGGAGATAATAAGAAAGATTGAAGAAGTCAGAAAGGATTGTTGACATGCTCCAAAAGAAAACAGCCCTTCTTGCGGGTGCAAGCGGACTGGTAGGAGGACATTTACTCACTTTTTTATTAGAAGCTCCCGAATACGAGCGTATCTATGCGGTTGGGCGAAAGGCGCTATCCATTGATCATCCGAAACTCGAACAAACTGTTCTTTCTTTTGAAAATCTGGATCAATACGCCTCTCTTTTCTCATGTACGGATATCTATTGCTGTCTTGGCACCACACGAAAGAAGGCCAAAAGTAAGAAACAATTTGAGCAAGTTGACTATGAATATCCACTGGCTATGGCACGCCTAGCTAAACAACAAGGTGCTGAAAAATTTCTATTGGTTTCTGCTCTAGGTGCTAATGTACACTCGCTTTTCTTTTACAATCAAATAAAAGGGAAGCTGGAACGAGATATCGCAAATCTACAATTGCCTACTGCCTTGTTCTTTCGTCCTTCCTTATTACTAGGTAAACGTGATGAGTATCGAATTTCCGAACATTTGGCAGGTAAGCTTGTTCCTTTGCTCTCTCCTTTGTTGATTGGCCCCTTAGCAACATATCGTGCTATCCCTGCCGAAGAAGTAGCCTATAGCATGTACCAAGCCGCCCAACAAAGCATTTTCGGAAATCATGTGTACGACTCATCTCTTATACATGATATGGCTCAATCACGTTTTTCTACATCCTAATCTACAGTGCAGATACCTGCCTAGTCCCTTGTCACGCATGCCAACATAAACTGATTACTAAGTCGTCAGAGAGGAGGAGGAATCATGCCAGCGACATCCGATTTAGTGAATCTTGGTGTTTCGTCAGATAATTTAGCATTTTGGGCTGCTATACTTAGCATCATCAGCTCTGTTCTAACCTTCCTCGCCCTTGTAATTGATAAGCAAAAAAAGAAATCCAAAAAATGCTAACAGATTTTTCTTTGCCATCAAAAGGCCATGGTTATCATCTTTACCTTCCATTCGAATAAATGAATGGTTGCATAAATACTCAGCCATCCGAGTAACAGATAAAGGATTTGTTGGTTTCTTGGAGATGAGTTTTTTACATTCATGATTAACAAAGATCCAACTACAACACCGATGGTAAACCATGCTACTTGTATAGAAGGTACCATTCCCTCAGCGTTATTCCACATCAGCACCCATATCAGTGTGGCAACAAAATAGGAAGCAATAAATCGCCAAAACGAGTTCACTGTTCTCACCTCACGACCACTTGACATTCTTATTTACAAATAAAATACTGAAACTGTATAAACACCTTACTTTTTACAAAAAAGGAACCGATATAACTAGTGGATATATTATTTTTATATAGCAGCTAGTATCGTTCTATATGATGGGGGTCACTTACTTTATAATATATATATTACAATCAAAAGAGATTGCAACGGACAATCAGATCAAAAACTGCTGTCTCATTATTCCGGGGGGTATTTCATGTGCGCAAAACCTTTTTCCGCATTTTTTGGTTCTAACCACAGCAAGAAAGCGTTCTCACTAGATGAGCAAGCGCATTCCAAGAATGTATCTCTAAACGTGTCAAAACATTCCGATGTCGTGAAACAATTGGAAATGATTCAACTTTCCGAATCCGATCTTCGAATTGCCAGGTGTCTTCAGCCACTCGTTGAACAGCATATCGATGAGATGGTAGCGCAATTTTACAAGAATCTGAAGCACGAGCCTTCTTTGATGGTTATCATTGAACGCCACAGCTCTATTGACCGTTTAAAATCAACACTGCGTACTCATATTTTACAATTGTTTAACGGCACTATAGATGAGAACTTCCTACAACAGCGTAAGCGCATTGCAATCGCTCATGTTAAAATTGGTTTGCTACCAAAATGGTATTTATGTGCCTTTCAGGATTTATCCATCTCGTTATTTAATATGCTAGACATACATATAGACAGTAAATCTGATTACCATAAATCAGTAAAAGCCATTACCAAGTTATTAAATATCGAACAACAAATCGTGCTGGAGGCGTACCAGGATGAGATCAACCGTTTACGTAGCTTAGAAGAAGATAAGAAAGTGATTGTCCGAGAAAAAGTCAATCAAGCTGCTCAGGAATTAGCTGCAATCTCTGAGGAAACTAGCGCTTCTGTTGAGGAGCTGAGTGCCCAGGCTGGGGAATTTGTGATTCATGCGAAGCAAGGAACAGCTTCTTCTATTGAAGCACAAAATTTGTCCATAGACGGTACCACCAAGCTTGACGAGCAGGTTAGCCAATTTGATCTGCTTCAGTCTAGTATGAGAGAAATCTCCATTGAAATGAAAGCTCTAGAAAATACTTCAGAGCAAATTCGAGGCATCGTTAGTGTAGTAACGGGTATCGCCGAGCAAACCAATCTCCTCGCCTTAAATGCGGCCATCGAGGCAGCGCGTGCTGGTGAACAAGGGAGAGGCTTTGCTGTGGTTGCAGATGAGGTGCGCAAGCTCGCGGAACAAACGAAAAAGTCGGTTTCTGGTGTAACTCAATTGATTGAGCAAACACATAATCAAACCTCCAGAGTGTCTTCGCTTCTCGACCGTGTAGAAGAATTGATTGTATCCTCTACGTCTTCGATGAGCGAAATCACCTGCTTTTTTGCCAATATCCAAAAAGCTGTCAGTATTAGTAAGGAACGCAGCAACCTGATTGAACAAGAGCTTGTCACTTTTTCACGCGTCATTGAAGAAATGAATCAAGCTGTTTCTCATGTCGCGCATTCAGCAGAGAACTTATCTGAGGTAATGGATACGTTATAGGAAATGTTGCTGGGAATAACCGTACCTCCCATATGGGCTGTACGGTTTTCTTTTATTTTATACACGCTTCTTTTTCCCTTTTTTATTGCTTAGTTTTTTTAGACTATGGTAGAGACTTTTAGACCTTTTGTTTGATTTTTTATGCAAAGATACCTTTGCATATTCTTCTTTTGTTCTTTTACTTGATTTGTTCTTTGCTTTTTTCTCTTTTTTATCCAGACTACATTCGATAGGTAATTCTAACTCTTCAACAGGATGATTTAGCAATTCATTTTTAATACCGGTGTAATCTTTGTTTTTGACTTTACTTAATACCTGATCACGTGCCTCTTGGGACACGTTCAATCCCATGTCAGATATCTCATTTAGCACTGAAGTTATATTTTTACTATTTACTTCAGGTAGTTTTTGCGCCAATCGATATATGTCATGAATGCTCCACTCTCTTCCTGTTCGCTCACTAAGCTTGCTAAGCAAATTGGATACGATATCTGCCATTCCAGTTGTTCGCCTCCTTGTGTGCGTGCCCACTTGCTTTATCGTATGAATAGGGCAAGTAGTTGGTGAGTGAGAAAGTCGTGGAATGATACTTTTTGGGTGTTTGGGGTCGTTCTCGCCTTGCTGAGATGAAACGCGAAAAAGCGTTTTCCTTCATCCAGAAGGAGAACGCTTTACTTATGTTGCTTGCCTCGCTGTTTAATTAGTTTAGATTCCCCTTACCTTCTATTCCTAACTGGGCTTCTTCGCTAAGACCCTGTAACACACGAATTAACAGCCTATGCTCCACCTCATGTATCTTTTGCTGCAAGCTTTCTTCGGTATCTTCCTTATGAACAAAAATAACTTCCTGATCAATGATGGGACCAGTATCCATTCCCTCGTCAACAAAATGAACAGTCGCACCCATTACTTTTACTCCATATTCCCATGCTTTTTTAATAGCATCTTTTCCCGGGAATGCCGGTAATAAAGATGGATGTAGATTGATCATTCGCCCCTGGTAGCTGGTAAGCAATACATTCCCTATCAATCGCATATAGCCAGCTAGTACAATAAAATCAATTTCTTCTTGCTTTAATTGAACCAAAATCTCTTGTTCAAATGCTTCCTTAGACACATAATCTTTGGCTGAAAACAAAAATACAGGGATGCCAAGACGCTCTGCTCTCTTAATCGCATAAGCTTGAGCTTGATCACAGACTAATAGTGCTACCTCTACAAAGGGAAGGCGTCCATCTCTAGTTGCTTGCACAATCGCTTCAAAATTAGATCCGCTTCCTGAAGCAAACACCGCTATCCTCATTGATGCTCCCCTTCCACATAGACAACCCCACTCTCTCCTTGCTGTACCTTTCCAATCAGATACGCTTCTTCTCCAGCCTCCTGAAGCATGTTTACTACATGTTCAGCATCATTCTTGGCTACTGCAAGCACCATTCCAATTCCCATATTAAAAGTCAGGAACATATCCTGCTGGTTGATATTACCTGTTTTTTCGATCAATTCGAAAATTGGCAATACTGGCCAACTTCCTAATGTAATGGAGGCTTGCAGTCCGTTTGGCAGCATTCGGGGAATGTTCTCTGTAAATCCACCGCCTGTAATATGAGCCATTCCTTTCACTTCAACCTGTTTTAGTAAGGAGAGGATTGGTTTAACATAAATCTTTGTAGGAGTAAGTAAGACCTCACCTAAGCTTTTTTCAAAGCCTTCTACTTTGTCGTGCAACGAAAATCCGGCATCCTGAAGCAATACCTTTCGTACTAAGGAAAAGCCATTACTATGAACACCACTCGAAGCAATGCCAATTAAAATATCCCCTGCTTGAATTTTACTTCCATCAATTATTTTGGATTCCTCAACCACTCCAACCGTAAAACCCGCGATATCATATTCACCGTCTGCATACATCCCCGGCATCTCGGCCGTTTCTCCGCCTATGAGGGCACAGCCTGCTTGCTCACATCCGTCTGCGATTCCCTTTACAATGGACTCCAGCTTCGTAGTTAATACCCTATCACATGCAACATAATCTAAGAAATATAAAGGCTCAGCGCCTTGCACCACAACATCATTGACACACATCGCTACCGCATCAATTCCTATTGTATCATGATGATCCATTTGAAAAGCGAGCTTTAGCTTAGTCCCAACACCATCTGTTCCAGATACAAGCACGGGTTGCTTGTACTCTGCTACATTTAGACGAAATAAGGCGCCAAAACCACCGAGTACACTCATCACCTCAGGCCGAAACGTGCGTGTAACGTGTTTTTTCATTCGCTCAACCGCTTCATTTCCAGCAGCGATATCAACACCAGCTTCTTTATATGCTTGACTCATTTGTAATCGCTCCCTTTTAGCATTTCGTGATTGGCAAGGCTTCCTCGAAGTTAACCTCTGTCGGGTATCTACCTGTAAAGCATGCTAAACAATGCCCACGATCCGGTGCGTTATCGCTGTCTACACGCCCAATAGCATCTACCATGCCCTTTGGTGTCATAAAGAGTAAAGAATCCGCTCCAATGTACTGACGAATCTCTTCAACCGATTTATTCGAAGCGATCAGCTCATCAAAGGATGATGTATCAATGCCATAAAAACACGGATTTTTTACTGGTGGCGAACTGATTCGAACATGTACTTCGATAGCTCCCGCGTCTCTTAGCATCTGCACAATACGACTACTTGTCGTTCCTCGCACAATCGAATCATCTATCATGATCACTCTTTTACCTTCTACAACTTTACGAACCACCGAGAGCTTCATGTGCACTCCACGCTCACGCAGTTCTTGAGAAGGCTGAATAAAGGTACGACCCACATAACGGTTTTTAATAAACCCGATTTCATAAGGAATACCTGTCGCTTCAGCAAAACCAATCGCCGCTGAAGTACTGGAGTCGGGTACCCCGATTACCACATCACCCTCTGCTGGCGCTTCATAAGCTAATTGCTTCCCAAGTCGTTTACGAGCCATGTGTACATTAATCCCATCAATGTCACTATCCGGTCGTGCAAAATAAATATATTCAAACGTACATAATGTACGATTTATTTTCGGTGCAAATCGCTGTGATTGAATACCATGCTGATCAATAATCAATAACTCGCCTGGCTCAATCTCACGCCAATAGGAACCTCCTACGATATCAAAAGCGCAGGTTTCGGAGGCAACGATAACCGCTTCACCCAATGTTCCAAGCGACAATGGACGTAAGCCATTTGGATCAAGCGCAACAATTAATTGATCCTCGTTCATGACCAACAGCGCATAAGCGCCTTTAATCTCCTGTAAGGCTTCCTTAACCGCGGAAGGTAAGTCCTGCTTCGATGAACGGGCTATAAGATGCGCAATCACTTCTGTATCGCTGGTTGTTTGAAAAATAGAGCCTTTTTTCTCCAGTTCCTTGCGAATAACTCCTGCGTTTACTAAATTTCCATTGTGAGCTACAGCCATACTACCTTGTGCATAGTTAAAAAATAAAGGTTGCGCATTTTCAATCCTACTTGAGCCTTGTGTCGTATAACGTGTATGTCCAATAGCTAAATGCCCATGGAACTTTGCTAATTCGCCTTGCCCAAATGCTTCACTTACTAATCCCATTCCGCGATGCTTATACCATTTTTCCCCGTCAGAGGAACAGATTCCGGCGCTCTCCTGACCTCGGTGTTGAAGAGCATGCAGCCCCAAATAAGTAAGCGGGGCTGCCTCCTTGTGATTGTATATTCCAAAAACACCGCACTCTTCATTTAATTTATCCCACATTATTGGATCAAACATGGTATCGCATCCTTCCATGCTGATTTTAGGCGAGTAAGTGATGCATTCACGATTTCTTTGCCCTGATGAGTGATAACCAAATGATCTAATCCTGTTGTGCCAAGCACTTGGCAAGCCACTCCCTGCTCTGCTGCTAGTCGTTTCATCTGATTAACATTGTCCTGAGTCGTGCTCACTAGAATACGTGATTGTGACTCACTGAATAGCGCTAGATCAGCTCGCAGGTCGTCAGTTAGTTCAATCGTTGCTCCAATCTCTTTTCCGAAGCAGCCCTCAGCAATAGCGACAGCCAATCCGCCCTCTGCCAAATCGTGGGCCGATTGTATATACCCTGCCCGAATTGCAGATAGCACTACTTTTTGAACATTTGCTTCCTTTTCTAAATCAATTTGTGGAGGGCGACCGGAGATTTTGCCTGTCAGTAGCTTTTGATACTCGGAGCCTCCTACTTCTGCGTGAGTTTGACCCAATAATAAAATGACGTCTCCCTCTTGTTTAAAATCCTGAGTTGTAATATGGTCCACGTCTGTAATGAGTCCAACCATTCCGACTACTGGTGTTGGGTAAATGGCCTCACCACTACGTTCGTTATAAAGGGAAACATTCCCGCCGATGACAGGGGTAGACAAGGCATTGCAAGCGGCACTCATCCCATCCACTGCTTTCTCGAATTGCCAGAAAACCTCTGGTTTCTCTGGATTTCCAAAGTTCAGGCAATCTGTGATAGCTAAGGGCTCAGCCCCTGAACAAACCACGTTTCGTGCCGATTCGGCAACCGCTATTGCTCCACCTACTTCTGGATCAAGGTAAACATATCGCCCATTACAATCCGTACTCATAGCCAGAGCCTTACGAGTTCCGCGAATCATGACCACTGCTGCGTCTGAGCCTGGCGTTACAGCAGTTGAGGCGCGAACAATGTGATCATATTGCTCATATACCCATGCTTTATTAGCAATTGTGGGCTGTGCTAGCAATTGGACTAGCGTTTGATTTAGGTCAGCAGGCATTTCAAAGTCCGTGGAATCTATATTCGCACTCTGCTCGTAATAAGCAGGTACCTTTGATGGCTTATGATAGACAGGTGCATCCTCTGCTAGGCTATCCACTGGTACATTGGCGACAATTTCTCCATGATGAAGTAAGCGCAGCATGCCATCGTCCGTTACGCGTCCGATTTCTGCTGAGTAGAGACCCCATTTCTCAAAAATGGCTGTAACCTCTGACTCTCTTCCCTTTTCTACGACTACCAGCATACGTTCTTGCGATTCGGAGAGCATCATTTCATAAGCGCTCATACCTTTTTCACGCTGAGGTACTAGGTCTAAATTCATTTCAATTCCGTTCCCTGCTTTAGATGCCATTTCCGCGCTTGAAGAAGTAAGTCCCGCTGCTCCCATATCCTGAATGCCTGTCACTGCACCTGTCTCAATTAATTCAAGACAAGCCTCCAATAGCAATTTTTCCATAAACGGATCGCCAACCTGTACAGCAGGACGTTTTTTCTCTGATTCCTCACTTAGTTCCTCTGAAGCAAAAGTAGCACCATGAATGCCATCCCGACCAGTGCTGGCTCCGACATATATGACTGGGTTACCAATTCCTTTAGCTACACCCTTTTGAATCTTGTCGTGATCAATTAATCCCACACACATGGCATTTACAAGCGGATTTCCCTCATAGGTAGGATCAAAGCTGATTTCCCCTCCCACGGTAGGTATCCCAATACAATTACCGTAACCAGCAATTCCAGCCACAACATTTTTAAATAAATAATTGACCCGAGGTGTCTTTAATTCCCCAAAGCGCAGAGAGTTCAGTAACGCTACCGGACGAGCTCCCATCGAGAACACATCGCGGATAATACCACCGACACCAGTTGCTGCTCCCTGATAAGGTTCGATAGCTGAAGGATGATTATGGCTTTCGATCTTAAAAACTACAGCCTGATTATCACCGATATCAACAATTCCTGCTCCTTCACCCGGCCCTTGCAAAACACGGGGCCCTTTGGTTGGAAAACGACGAAGCACTGGTTTGGAGTTTTTATAAGAGCAATGCTCCGACCACATCACGCTGTATAGCCCGATTTCCGTCCAATTTGGCTGCCTGCCCAGCAAGCGAACAACGCTTTGATATTCTTCATCTGTTAAACCTAGTTCACGGTATAAATGTTCTTCTGCAATGCGGCTTGCTGATGGTTCCTTATGCGTAAGTTGTGACACCGTTTTTCTCCCTCCAGGCATTCAGAATTGAGGTAAACATGGTACGACCGTCGGCTGATGTCATCCAGCTATGCACAGCACGCTCTGGATGCGGCATCATACCAAGCACATTTCCGCGTTCATTCGTAATCCCTGCGATATCATCCAAGGAGCCATTCGGATTTTCCCCTTCGTAGCGAAAGACAATCTGCCCGTTTTGTTGCATCCTTCTTAATGTTTCCTCTTCGCAGAAATAGTTGCCCTCTCCATGCGCAATCGGGATTTCAATTCTCTCCCCTTTGGCAAATCCATTGGTAAATGGAGTCTGATTATTTTCTACACGTAAGGTAGATAGTTTACAGCGATAAGTAAGCGATGTATTCCGTAACATAGCTCCCGGCAACAAACCTGTTTCTAATAGAATTTGAAAGCCGTTGCAGACTCCCATAATGAATTTACCTTCCTGTGCCGCCCTTACCACCTGCTCCATCACTGGTGAGAAGCGGGCTACTGCACCACAGCGCAAATAGTCACCGTAGGAAAAGCCTCCTGGTAAAAGAATGACATCGTAAGCTGATAAATCTGTTTCGGTGTGCCACACGTAGTCAACAGGCACCTGCATGCAATCTTCTACTGCGTTATACATGTCCACATCTGCATTCGAACCGGGAAATACGATAACAGCTACTCTCATCTTATCCCTCCACCAGTTCTACCAGCTCATAGCGGTATTCTTCAATGACAGTGTTAGCTAACAGCTTTTCACACATCTCTTTCACCTGCTCTTCAGCAGCTTGTCGATCAATTGTATCTAGCGTCAATTCGATATATTTTCCGATGCGGGCATCCTTTACTTGTTGAAATCCTAAGGTATGAAGGGCTCCTTGTATCGCATGCCCTTGAGGGTCTAGTACGCTTTCACGCAAGGTGACATAGATAACAGCTTTACACATGAACTTCTCCTCCTAATCGTTTCAGCATTTCTTGATACGCCTCTTCCACGTTCCCTAAGTTGCGGCGAAAACGATCCTTGTCCAGCTTCTCCAACGTCTCTGCATCCCAGAAACGACAAGTATCCGGTGAAATTTCATCCGCTAACAATACCTCTCCATCTGAGGTTCGGCCGAATTCTAATTTAAAATCAACAACAAGTACGCCTCTTGCCCCCATATATTCCTGTAAAAATTCATTTACTTGCAAAGCCGTTTCTTTTATTACCGCCAGTTCCTGTATTGTGGCAAGTTTTAAAATGGCAATGTGATCATTATTAATGAGCGGATCTCCTAGTTCATCATTTTTGTAATAAAACTCCACTACTGGTTCATCTAATGGTACGCCCTCAGCCCATCCCAAACGTTTAGCCAAGGACCCGGCAGCAATGTTACGCACAACTACTTCTAACGGGATAATGTCGACCTTTTTAACCAATTGCTCCGTTTCAGATAATAGGCGGATAAAATGATTGGCAATGCCTTTTTCAGTTAACGCCTTAAACAAAATCGCGCTAATCTGATTATTCCATCTGCCTTTATTCACGATTGTCCCTTTCTTTTCGCCATTAAAAGCAGTGGCGTCATCCTTGTAAACCACCCAATACACATCTGGTTCTGAAGTAAGATAAACCTGCTTCGCTTTTCCTTCATATAGCTGCTCGCGCTTTTCCAAGAAAAATTCTCCTCCCGCTACAAGCTTTATGCGTGTTTTAGTCAACAAATCACTTTCAACTTGATTAAAACATAAACCAAACAGATAATCAACGAATATTATTCAGTATATATTCGACAATTGTTCGTATTTTACACTTTGCATTTCCGTTTAGATTGCCAAAATGCCATTGTGGTACAATATAGACACGATTTATGTTCGGATTTTCTTTCGAACGCGAAACTGTTTTTTAATGAAAAGAGGCGATGGTACCATGTACCCTTTCCAGGTTCAATTTCCCACTCATATCTACTTCGGAGTTGGTGAGCTTGCACGTGTCGGCACAGAAGCGCGTGCATTAGGAACAAAAGCTTTGCTGGTGACAGGCGGACAATCTGCCAAATCAACAGGACTATTAGCAAAGGTAGAACAGCTCCTACAAGAAGCAAACGTACCGTACCAACTATTTGATCAAGTAGAACCCAATCCACGCACCTCCACAGTAGACCGCGGAGGGCAGCTTGCCCGCGAAACAAACTGCGATTTCGTCATCGCACTTGGTGGCGGATCTGTCATGGATGCGGCAAAAGCTATTGCTGCTGTAGCACTATCTGGCCGATCCAGCTATGAATACCTGCGTGGTAATCCCCAAAACACAGCAAAGGAACTGGTTCCCGTAACGGAAGCTCTGCCTTTACTGACCATTCCTACTGTGGCAGCAACAGGCTCTGAAGCTAACAATATCACGGTACTAACTCACTGGGAGACCCATGAAAAAAGCTCCTTTTCAGGCCCAGCCCTATTCCCTAAAGTAGCTATCCTTGATCCATCTCTAACCTACACAGTCCCAGCTCGGGTTACAGCCGAGTCTTCTGCAGATATCTTTTCGCATTTATTTGAAGAGTATTTGGTTGGCCCTAATGACGCTCATGTACAAGATGGCGTCACAGAAGCATTGATTCGTTTAGTCGTTGAGTTTTCTACAGTTGCTATGACGGAGCCTGATAACGAAGAAGCTCGCTCCACCTTATTGTGGGCAAGCACATTGGGCATTTCTCCATTTGCCCGAGCAGGTCGAAATGCAGGGTATCCACTACACAAGATCGAACATCCTTTAAGCGGACATTTCGATATGTCGCATGGACGTGGACTTGCCATCCTATCTCTGCCATATTTCGAACAGTTTGTAGCGATAGATCGTCCTGAAAGACTCGCACGTTTGGGACGCGAATGCTTCCGGGTAAAGGCTGAATCCGATCAGGACGCAGCGCAGGCTACCATTCAGGCGATTGCTCATTGGTATCAGCAGATGGGGATTACTCAACGCCTGTCCGACTTTGGTATTTCACGCGACGATTTGCCAGTGCTGGCCAGAGAAGCAATTCGTACTGGTGGAGGAATTGACCACATTCCAAGTACAAGAGCGCTATCAACCGATGACGTCCTTCGCATCTATGAAGCTTGCTTCTAGGAAGGGGTTATCTTGATGATATATTCATGTTGTACATATTATAAAAAGAGGTGTTAAAGCATGGATTCACGCATCAATGAACTTGCAAGCCGATTAATACGTTACTCTCTGAATTTACAAAAAGGGGAAAAGGTGCTAATCGAAAATATTGGACTCCAGCCAGCATTGGTTAAAGCGCTGGTACGTGAAGCTTTTGCAGTAGGAGCCCTTCCAGTAGTTACCGTAAAGGATCAGGAAATTATGCGTTCCTTGATTATGGGCTCAAGCGAAGAACATATGGCTCTTTTTGCCAAGCATGAATTAGCGCGCATGGAAGATATGGATGCGTATATCGGGGTACGTGCCTTTGAAAATGTAAATGAGTACTCTGATATTCCAGAAGAGAAAATGGGGCTTTATTCTCGAATTTATTACAGCACAGTCCATCTGAAGGAACGCGTTCCAAATAAACGCTGGGTCGTACTTCGTTATCCAAACAAAGCCATGGCCCAAGCTGCTAACATGAGCTTGGAAGGCTTTGAAGATTTTTACTTCTCTGTATGCAATCTAGATTATGCGAAAATGTCCAAAGCAATGGACCCCTTAGTGGAATTAATGAATAAAACAGACCGTGTGCGCATTGTAGGCCCAGACACTGATCTACGATTCTCCATTAAAGGAATCCCAACTATCAAATGCGATGGTAAAGCAAATATTCCAGATGGCGAATGCTATACCTCCCCTGTGCGTAATTCCGTAGAAGGTACTGTTTATTACAATGCAAAAACCAATTATCATAGTACGACCTTTACAGACGTGAAGCTTACGTTTAAAGAAGGTAAGATCGTAGAAGCTACTAGCAGTAATACAGCCTTGTTAAATACAATTTTAGATACAGATGAAGGTGCCCGCTACATTGGGGAGTTTGCAATCGGATTTAACCCTCACATCCTACAGCCAATGGGCGACATCCTATTCGATGAAAAGATCGCGGGAAGCTTCCACTTTACACCTGGTAATGCCTACGATATTGCTGATAACGGTAACCGCTCCTCTATCCACTGGGATTTGGTACAAATCCAACGCCCTGAGTATGGTGGGGGAGAAATCTGGTTTGATGACGTGTTAATTCGTAAGGACGGTATCTTCGTCTTGCCTGAACTACAAGGCTTGAATCCTGAGAATTTAGTGTAAAAGGAACCAAATGTAAGAGATTCGTCTTCCTAAAAAAGAGCAAAGGAAATAGGCTTTTCATGAACTCGAAATGAGCTTCTGAAAAGCCTATTTTTTGCTGTTATTGATCCTACAAGAGAACGATTACTTACTTTCAGTCAATCCCAAACGGGTAAAAATAGTGTCCACATGCTTCAAATGATAACGATAGTCAAAGCATGCCTCCAGCTCTTCTGCGGTCAGCATTTCCTTCACCGTTTCATCCTCACTGATAATCTCTTTAAACGAACGCTGCTCCTCCCAAGCTTGCATCGCACGTGGTTGTACTGTGTCGTAAGCTTTTTCGCGGCTCAAGCCCTTATCAATTAATTTAAGCAATACTTGCTGTGAATAAATTAATCCAAAGGTACGATCCATGTTGCGTTTCATATTCTCAGGGAACACCGTTAGGTTCTTCACGATGTTCATAAAGCGACGTAGCATATAGTTAAGCAATTGTGTTGCATCTGGTAAAATAACACGCTCAACAGAAGAATGCGAAATATCACGCTCATGCCATAGCGGCACATTCTCATAAGCAGACAGCATATGGCCACGGATAACACGAGAAAGTCCAGAGATGTTCTCAGAGCCTATTGGGTTTCGCTTATGTGGCATTGCTGAAGAACCCTTTTGTCCTTTTGCAAATGCCTCTTCCACTTCACGAATCTCACTCTTTTGCAAGCCCCTGATTTCTGTAGCAAATTTATCTAAAGAAGTAGCGATCAATGCGAGTGTAGCCATATACTCTGCATGACGATCACGCTGTAGGGTTTGGGTCGAGATAGAAGCTGCTGTCAGACCAAGCTTCTTACATACATGCTGTTCTACATATGGATCAATGTTCGCATACGTGCCAACTGCCCCTGACATTTTGCCCGCTTCTACTTCCACACGTGCAGCACGGAATCTTGCCAAATTACGCTTCATTTCTTCATACCATAGTGCTATTTTCAACCCAAAGGTAGTTGGCTCGGCATGAACTCCATGTGTACGCCCCATCATAACTGTATCTTTGTGTTCAATCGCTTTCTGTTTTAAAACTTCCAGAAAGTCCACAATATCCTTTTCAATAATTTCATTAGCTTGGCGAATCAGATAACCAAGCGCCGTATCTACTACATCGGTAGAGGTTAGGCCATAGTGAACCCATTTTTTTTCATCGCCCTCCATCGTTTCCGAAACAGCACGAGTAAAGGCTACGACGTCATGACGTGTCTCTTGTTCGATTTCATAAATACGGTTTACATCAAAACTAGCGTTCTTCCAGAGCTTTTCAACGTCCTCTTTTGGAATAACCCCTAACTCTGCCCATGCTTCACACGCCAAAATCTCTACTTCCAGCCATGCCTTATACTTATTTTCTTCTGTCCAGATGACGCGCATTTCTGGTCTTGAATAGCGTTCAATCATTTGTTCATTCCTCCGTTTATGACCATATTCCAAGTTTTTCAGCCTGTTGCAGTGCTACATCTACCGATTCGGCTACAAGATTTATATGACCCATTTTCCGCTTTTCTTTGGCCTCTTGTTTTCCGTACAAATGCAATTTTGCTTTCTTGGGTAGTTGATCTATTTTTTTGAGTAATGGTGCTACATGCTCACCTAAAATATTAACCATAACGACCGGACTAAGCAACTTCGTGGAGCCAAGTGGCAAGTTACTGATTGCTCGAATATGCTGCTCAAATTGCGAGGTCAAACAGGCGTCCATTGTATAATGACCTGAATTGTGGGGACGCGGAGCCATCTCGTTTATATAAAGCTCCCCCTCTTTTGTCAGAAACATCTCGACTGCAAGCAACCCAACCATCTCCAGCTTTTCTGCCAACTCTATGGCTATTTGCTCAGCCTGCTGTTGAATTTTTATATCAATCCGAGCTGGGACTATACTCTGATGCAAAATGTTATCTCGGTGAATATTTTCGGCTGTAGGAAAGACTGCTACTTCCCCTGATAAATTACGAGCTACGATTACAGATAGCTCCTTTGTAAAAGGGATAAATTTTTCAACGATCAGTTCTGTTTTAGCTTTTGCAAGGCACGAAAAAGCTTCTTCTATTTCTTCCAAAGAGCGTAATACCCACTGCCCCTTACCGTCATAGCCTCCTGTAGCTGTCTTCATAACAGCAGGCAAGCCCAGCTCTGCAACAGCCTCTCTCACGTCCTCTGCTGAAGCGACGATTCGAAAAGGTGCTACAGGCAAACCATAGGCTTGTATCGTAGTCTTCTCCTTAACGCGGTGTTGTGTGATGCCCAATAGCTTACTTCCCTGTGGCACAAAAGCTTCCTCTTCTAAAATGGCTGCAACACCAGCATCCACGTTCTCAAATTCATAGGTAATCACATCACTGAGCTGGGCTAATTTTCGCGCCGCTAGCTGATCATCATATCCTGCGACGATTTGCCGATCGCTTACCTGACCACATGGTGAATCCTCCGTAGGATCTAGCACTACAAACCGATACCCCATCGCTCTGCCAGCGAGTGTAATCATTCTTCCTAGCTGTCCTCCGCCTAGCAAGCCAATGGTACTGCCCGGTTTGATTTGCTTCTGTTTATTCATGAGGCAACTCGCTCGCTTCCATCACCTTTTTTTGGATAGCTTCTCTTCGTTCGGTTAAACGTCGACTTATCTCCTCGTCATTCATCCCGATCATTTGCGCTGCTAACAAACCAGCATTCATAGCCCCTGCCTTACCTATCGCTACGGTAGCAACCGGAACGCCACCCGGCATTTGCACGATCGACAATAAAGAATCTAATCCGTTTAAAGCGGCTGATTTCACTGGCACACCGATGACAGGAAGAATGGTCTTTGCCGCTACCATTCCCGGAAGATGAGCAGCCCCACCGGCTCCAGCAATAATTACCTTCAGACCTCTCTCTTTAGCAGTCTCTGCATACGTAAACATAAGATCAGGCGTACGATGAGCAGAAACTACCTGCTTTTCATAGGGAATCTGCATCTCCTCTAGTATGTGGCAAGCTTCCTTCATTGTTTCCCAATCAGAAGTACTTCCCATAATGACTCCAACAATCGGTGTAACCACGCCGCTTCCCCCTTGATCTTTCATTTTTCATTTTACGTATTTAAGATCATTTCACGTTCAGTTTAACAAAATAAATCATAAAACGTCAACAAAACACGAACATTTTAGTTTTATACCAAAATTTCATTCTTCTTTATTCAATTCCTTACACCAAAAAGAAAAAGCCTTCCGATCTGACTCAAATGAAGACAGTTCAAGAAGACTTTTTCATGGTGATAATCTAGTGATCTTCCAAAATCAAATATTGTAAATATCAAAGCTAGTAGCTTTTGATAAAACAACCTATTCACGGAACCAAATGAAGTAAACCAGGAAGATGACAAATAGTACATACATCGCCGGGTGGACTTCACGTGCTTGGCCTTTACATGCTTTCGTCACTGGATAGAAAATGAATCCACAAGCAATACCTGCTGCAATACTAGAAGATAAAGGCATCATCAGCATGGTAAGGAAGGCCGGCAATGCTTCTTCTAGCTTATCCCACTCAATATTGCGTAGGCTACTAGCCATCAGTACACCTACAATAATCAGGGCAGGTGCTGTAACAGCAGGGGTAATAACAGACAGCAATGGAAAGAAGAACAGAGACAGCAGGAACATAATTCCGATGACTACTGCCGTAAAGCCAGTTCTACCTCCTGCGGCAACACCAGCAGTTGATTCAATATAGCTTGTTGTTGTAGAGGTCCCTAACAGCGCACCTGCCATTCCAGCAACAGCATCAGAAGCAAGTGCCGACCCAGGACGCTCCAGCTTCCCATCCTTCAAAAGCCCTGCCTGATTGCAAACGCCTAGCAATGTACCGGTTGTATCAAAGAAATCAACGAATAAAAAGGTGAACACAACAATGAACATGCCTTGAGAAAAAATAACACTCGGATCTAATAAATATGGTAAGGCAACACCAAGTGTCGGAGCTAAGCTAGGAGGAGCCGATACCACTTGGGAAGGAAGCTCTACCACTCCAAAAATCATGCCAGCAATCGCTGTGACCAACATACCAAGGAATACTCCGGCATGAATACGTCTTGCTAATAAAACCCCCGTAACCAGTAGTCCAAAGACTGCTAGCAGCGCATTTTTCACTCCTAGAATTTGAGTAGCATCCATTCCTTCTTTAAAGCTTAAATGTCCCATTGTGACTAAGGTAGCTGGTGAATCTATAATAATCCCAGCATTTTTTAGACCCATAAAAGCGATAAACAAGCCAATACCTGCTGTTGTAGCATTCTTGAGATTCTGCGGAATGGCATCAATAATCTGCGAACGAATACCTGTTAAAGACAGGATGAGAAACAAAGTACAAGAAATAAACACACCAGCCAAAGCTTGTTGCCAAGGAATTTGCATAGTTAGAACTGCTGTAAAAGCAAAGAACGCATTTAAACCCATACCCGGTGCTTGACCGATCGGTAATTTACCGACAATCCCCATAATAAGTGTACCAATAGCCGCAGCAAGTGCTGTAGCAGTAAACACCGCATCATGCGGAGGGAATTTTGCTTGTAGCTCCGGTGGCAATCCTGCCCCGCTTAAAATGTTTGGATTGACGGCTAAAATATATGCCATTGCCAAAAAGGTTGTTAAACCAGCAATTATCTCTCGACGATACGTGGTGCCATGTCGATCAAACTCAAAATACTTACGCACCCTTTGTCCCTCCTAATAGTAACCTCTTTAAGTCATATTGCTAAAAAGACAAGTTTCGTTTGAATAACGACCTATAACATTCGGTAATAAATAAAAAACGTGCGATAATTCCTGCTAAACAAGTCGTTATAAGTCGAAAATCCGAACAAAAACTCGAACTTCTATCTTACAACGAAAGTTTAACAAGAACATCGCACGCTGTCAACATAAAACACGAACGTTCATGTTAATTTAATGTGAATTATACGTATTTACTATTCCCACTCGATAGTTGCAGGTGGTTTAGAAGTAACATCGTACACAATACGGTTTACGTTGTCCACTTCGTTAACAATACGTACAGAAATTTTCTCTAGTATATCCCATGGAATGCGAGCCCAGTCTGCTGTCATACCATCAATAGATGTTACCGCACGAATCCCTACTGTATAAGAGTACGTACGTGCATCACCCATTACCCCTACACTCTTCATGTCAGGCAATGCAGTGAAGTATTGCCAAATCTCACGGTCCAAACCAGCTTTTTGGATTTCTTCACGCAAGATAGCATCAGATTCACGAACAATTTCTAGTTTCTCTTCAGTAATTTCGCCTAAAACACGAATACCTAGTCCAGGACCTGGGAAAGGCTGTCTCCATACGATTGCATCAGGAAGGCCTAGCTCTGAACCTAATTTACGTACTTCATCCTTGAATAGCGTGTCCAAAGGCTCGATTAGCTTAAACGTCATGTCCTCTGGCAAGCCGCCTACATTGTGGTGAGATTTAATCGTTTGAGCAGTAGCTGTCCCACTCTCAACAATGTCCGTGTACAATGTACCCTGAGCTAGGAAGTCCATATCCGTAAGCTTAGCTGCCTCTTCATCAAATACATAGATGAATTCGTTACCGATGATCTTACGTTTTTGCTCTGGGTCAGTTACACCTTTTAATTTGTTTAAGAAACGTTCACGAGCATCAATTTTGATTACCTTCATATCAAATTTGCCAACAAACGTATCCATTACGCTTTCCGCTTCACCTTTACGCAACAATCCATGGTCAACAAACATGCAAGTTAGCTGATCACCGATCGCACGATGAATAAGAGCCGCAACTACAGAAGAATCTACTCCGCCGCTCAAAGCACATAATACGTTTTTATTTCCAACGGTTTCGCGAATTTCTTTGATCTTGTCTTCAATAAATGTCGTCATGCTCCAGTCGCCCGCGCATTTACAAATATTGAATAGGAAGTTGCTTACAAATTCATGTCCTTTTACAGTATGACGAACTTCTGGGTGGAATTGTACACCATATAGGTTACGCTCTGGATGACTGATAGCAGCAATCGGGCAAGAGTCGCTCACTGCGTCGATCACGAAGCCTTCTGGCAATTCTACTACTTTATCTGTGTGGCTCATCCATACAACCTCAGAAGGTTCCCAGTTGCTGTATAGATCATGTTTGTTTTCAAGACGTATTTCTGCTTTTCCGTATTCACGTTTACCGGCACGTTCTACTTTGCCCTTCAATGTTTGGGACATTAATTGCATTCCATAGCAAATACCCAAGATAGGTACACCTAAGTCAAAAATTGCTGGATCAATTTGTGGTGCTCCTTCTTCGTATACACTAGCCGGTCCTCCAGAGAAAATAATCCCTTTTGGGTTAAGCTCCTTAATTTTTTCCACTGGTGTATTGAAAGGCAACAACTCACTGTATACGCCTAAATCACGTACACGTCTTGCGATCAATTGGTTATATTGCCCCCCAAAGTCTATTACTACCACTAATTCCAACGGCTTTTCCACGGAAAGATCCTCCCTTAACCTTGTATACTTGTGCACTCAGTAGACATGTCCAAAACGTTCTTGAAGATATTATCTCCCTTTCTCTTTTTTGGTATGAAGAAAAAAAATTCTCCCGTTCCATCAAAAAGACAGGCCACCCACCCGTAGATGAAATCGTCTGACATCTTCTAAGGGCAAATGTCCCTGTCTTTAACGTTGTCATTCAAAAAAGAGGCAGTACCGTTTCTCCTGCTTACTGCTACCAAAGTATCATATTGTCAAAAATTCTAGCAGATGATGGGGAAATGATCAAGGTTTCATTTGGCGCAACAAACGCTCAATGGTCTGTTGCCACAACGATCTCGTTTTCCCTTCCATTTCCTTCAAGCCATACAACATTTTTTCATAAATAGTTGTTAAATAAAGTAAATCCTGACGCTCATCTCCACTAATTTGGAGACGATTCACATACTCGCGCAGCGTTTCACCTGAATAACGCGGGGAAATCATTTTTTCAAATATCGTTAACACTAACGTAAATCTACGTGGAAAATCGTCCTGAGCATATTGTGTCATTTTCCGTTGCAGCCACCATAAATACATCTCCTGACGTTTTTTCCACAGTATCCATACACCGACTGCTATCAAAATACCAATTCCCCATAGCCAGCCCCATGAGAATCCGGCACTTGTTTTCACTACAGGCTTGTCTGCTTCTTCCATTTGATCTAACTGTTTAGGCTTGTTCGCTTCTTTTTCCTCTGTGGAAGCAGGAATATTGAACTCATTGGCCTCATTAGCAAGGCGATCATAATTTACTTGCAGTGGAGATGTAAAAGAAGCTGTTGCCTCAAACGGTATCCAGCCGCTACCTGGGAAGTAAACCTCAACCCAGGAGTGCGCATCTCTATTTCTCACTTCAATCGTCATATTATTATTCGCATCACGACTAATCTCCTGACCGGGAGCAAACCCTTTTACCCAACGTGCGGGTATATCAATAGAGCGAAGCATGACCACCATCGAAGTTGAAAAATGATCGCAGTAGCCTCTCATAGTTTCAAATAGAAATTGATCTACAAAGTCTTGTTCTTCCTTAGGTATTGGTACATCTTTCGTTTCATAGCGATATCTGCCTGGAGAGCGCAAATAATTCTCTATTGCTCTCGCTTTATCGTACGGATTGTTTGATCCTTCCGTAATTTTTTCAGCTAGCTGCTTGATCCGATCAGGAAGACTGTTAGGCAATTGCAGGTAACGTTCTTCTATATCTTTTGGATAATTGCTCCCCGCCGCAATAATTTTCTTTTCACTAATCACGGGAATCTCGGCTTGTAGCTGATAATGGTCCATATACTGCTGAACAGGTGTAGGAATCAAAGTGCTATCGTCTCTTTCAACAAACAGGCGACTATTTGAATCCTTTTGCATAGCTCCATTAAAGGTAAGAATCCCCTGAGAAATCGTATCATAGGTTAATGTTGTATTTTCTGGGTTTAACTCTTCAATGCCTTTAAGCTGTCCTGGATAAAAAATGGCCGGTAGCTGTTCTCCCTCCGCCTGCACAACAGCCATGACCTTTTTGGTTTCCAATCCGGAAAAAAGCGTGTCATTCCAAATATAGTTTTTAGGATGTACAATGGACTCCAATTGTTTATCGCTTTTTATCCAGCCTTTGCCGGTATATACATCCTTAGCATCCCCGCGCAAGTAATATTTATCATTTGTGGTAATTGTAAATACCTTAGTATCATCCTGCTGAAAGGGACCTCCCAGCGTCTTATCATTGGTGTCATATCCCACTCTGCGGATCGCTTCGCTCTGACCAGTTACAGATTTTCCTTGCAGAAAACCGATCGGATCAGGCCAATTAGGCTCTGCCTTTGGGGACGCGTATCCTACCCCTATTGCTAATGAAACGATCATTAATGGAACTACAAGCGTTTTCCAGATTGCAGATTGCGTTCCTCGATAGATAAATCCCTTCTGAATAGCTGATAAATGCAGAGTCGTAATTAGCATAAAGCCAATCATCAAGGTCCGCATGATCGCCCCACTACCATTAAAAGGCATGAAGGTATCTAATACAGCAAGGTACGAAATGGTGATAAATACAAACCATAAGCCTTGTCTTTGCTCTAGCACTAAGTAATTAAGCAGGGACACCAATACTAAAATCATGCCCGAAAAAAGCAGATTTCTTGAAATGATACTCATATTTGTCCACTCTTGATTAACTATCCTGCTAAAGTCTTCACTTACTGCTTGCAATGTTTGCAAAATCCATTCCGGATTAAACAATGAAATTTCCACAAAAGCGGCATGGAAGATGACAAGAGTACCGATGATTTTAATCAATAAACCCAGCCAGTGACTTCGGAAGGTCATATCTACTAAAATGATCCCTGCAACCAGATAGAGAAAGCTACTAATGCTCCCTGTATCTGAAAGGGAGGGTAGCGGTAACAGCCATTCACGTAACAATAAAAACAAAAATAAGGCAGATAGCCATTCTAGCGCTTTTTTTTGCTTTAAAAAGGATGCTCCTAACATCTTAGGCACCCCCTATCTGTTTTAGCTCTTCATATGCATCCACATGAACTGGTGTACACATTACTTTCACAGATCTTAATCGCTTTAATGCTTCGTTTTCCTCCACAGTTGGAATCACATGATCGTGTACCCAGAACAATTGAATGTTACGTCCAGACCTAGCTAAATTGCCCACTTGCAGCACGAGGTCTTTTGTCAATGCAGAGGTAATCAGTGCTAGAGTATATCCTTTGGGAAATTCCATTGCCTCCCTCCCGATCACTCTCGCAAAAGAATCTTCGCCATCCGAATGAACTCTGGCTAGCTGATCAAATACCCGAAAAAAATGCTGCTGTGAAATAGCTGGCGGTATAATGATTCGCTCTTTTCCGCGTGCTACAAAACCATACGAATGCATATTAATGCTTGAATAGTAAATAAGGCTGGCAGTCAGCTTTACACTGGTTTCAAAAATATGATGATGAATTTGAGTTGATGCAGGCTTCTGTACGTCTAGAAAGAAAATTAACTGATTCATAGCCTGATGTTCAAATTCCTTCGTTTTAAGCCCGTGGCCCCTAGCAGATGCCCTCCAATGAATCTGGCTTAACCGATCCCCTCTCTGGTACTCTCGGACGCCTCTGACAGCTGCTACATCATCTGAACGCAGGTGTGCTACATGTACATTGCCACTAATACGCCCGTCTCCTGCGGACCAATGGCTAATTTGCTTATAGCTAGGGTAAACCAAAAAATCATTAAAAAGCTCTATTTTCTTCTGGCGATGTAAAAAGCCAAAAAAGTCGCCACCGACCAGAATGCATTCTTTCATCTGGTAATGTCCACGTGGGATGGCTGGAATTAAATAATGAATGACCTGTTCTCTTTTGAATCCTGGAAAGATTACTTGTTGATGCGGTTCAAAGTAACCTGATAATTTATCAGGAAGAGGTTCGACAATCAAGTTCCAGCCAAGCGGAAACCAAAATCTTCTGCGGAAGGTTAGTGTTATCATTACATCATCGCCTTCCTTAAGTCTTTGGCGATCCACCTCTCGCGTAACCTCCAAGGTTGCAAACATCAACAAGTATGTTAATCCTTCATAAATTCCAAGTATACAAGCGCTATAAAATAAAAACCAACTGACAAAACCACCTTGAAATTGTGCATATACATAACAAATCAGCACTAATAGCGCCAATAAGGCTTTGTTATACTTTCTCTGTTTCATTTAGACACCGTCCTCTCAATGTACAGGAACTCGTGTCTCCTGTAACAACCGGCTGATGAAGCGCTCCGGTGTTTCTCCATCCATTCGTACCTCTGGCTTCAAAATTAGGCGATGTCTAAAGATAGGAGGTACTAGCACCTTTACATCGTCTGGGATAACGTAATCACGTCCTTGGATAAAAGCATAAGCTTGGGCAGCCCGGCATAGAGCCAATGTTCCACGAGGGCTAATTCCTAAGTAGACGCTTGGGTTGCTCCTTGTTTTCTGAGAAAGCCTTACCATATACTCTTTCACTGAGTCTGTTACTTTGATTTGAGTAATCATCGCTTGTAATTGAACGATTTCTTGTACACTAATAACAGCCTTCAAGCTCTCTATAGGGTGAATAGCACCCATACGAGTTAGAATGGCCATTTCTTCTTTTTCTGTTGGATACCCAAGCTGCAGTTGCAACAAAAAACGATCTAGCTGTGCCTCTGGAAGCGGAAATGTTCCTTCGTATTCAAGAGGGTTCTGTGTCGCCATAACAAAAAATGGCTGATTTAACTCATAGGTATTGCCATCAATCGTTACAGAGTGCTCCTCCATCGCCTCTAATAGGGCAGATTGCGTTTTTGGTGAGGTGCGGTTAATTTCATCAGCAAGTACCACATTTGCAAACAGAGGCCCTTTACGGAATTCAAACTCCATTGTTTTTTGATTGTAAATGGATACACCCGTTACATCAGTAGGAAGGAGATCTGGAGTAAATTGAATCCGTTTAAATTCTCCACCAATCGATTTAGCTAACGCACGTACAAACATTGTTTTTCCTACACCAGGTACATCCTCTAGTAAAACATGACCTTTTGCCAATAAAGCAACCAAGCCAAGTTCTATCATTTTTCTTTTACCGATAAGGACTTTTTCAATATTCAGTATTAGATCTTCTATAGAGTGATGGGGACGATCCATCTGGATCATACTCATATTTACAACCCCTTTTTGATTACATTGTCATGTGTCGATTTATTATTTGGATGTTTCATGTAATAATTGTTTTCCTTCTACCAAGTTACTGGAAGATATCTGGAAGAACAAGTGTTAAGTTTTAGTAAATACTCTTTGAATTATAAACTTCATTAAATTCTATTGCATAAAACATTCGGTTTTTACCTTGTCATTTCCTGCGCCATGTATCATCTTCCGTTAGCCAAAGAAATCTATGACAATCGAGTAGCTTTAACCACGCCTTCTATTATAGAAAAACAAAGCTATGTAGTTCCATTGTTAATGGATCACTATTGATGTAACATGCATCCCTTAATAGTAGAAAAAAGCTTCATCAACAATGCTGACGAAGCTTTTATATGGTTTGTAGTAATTGATTTTTATAGGTAGCTCTTTATATGACGTTTTTTAAATGGTTTACGTGACAATAAATGATATAAACAAAAAAAGCCTGCAATATTTGCGGCTTTCTACTTTACATGTGTGGTGCGGGTGGAGGGACTTGAACCCCCACGGTCGCCCGCCAGAACCTAAATCTGGTGCGTCTGCCAATTCCGCCACACCCGCATCGTGTTGACTTCTATAGTCTAACATAGCAATCTGGTAAATGCAATACTTTTTCTATTTTTTATTTCTAAATTCTTTTCTAGTAAAAAAGAGGCTGAAAAAACTAGCATTCTTCAGCCTCTCCTTCTGTCAGCATGCACGCACGCTTATTGCAATTGGGAGCGTAGATAAGCATCAATAAATGGATCAAGCTCTCCATCCATCACTGCCTGCACATTGCCTACCTCCATATTGGTCCGATGATCCTTCACCATGCTGTACGGGTGGAATACATACGAACGAATTTGACTGCCCCAAGCAATGTCCTTCTGTTCTCCCTGAATCGAAGCTAGTGTTTTCTCTTGCTCCTGCTTCTGTAGCTCGAACAGCTTGCCTAATAGCATCTTCATAGCCCGATCGCGGTTTTTAATCTGAGAACGCTCGGTTTGGCACGTCACAACTATACCAGTTGGTAAATGAGTAATACGAACGGCAGAATCTGTCGTGTTGATATGCTGTCCCCCTGCACCACTGGAACGGTACGTATCAATCTTTAAATCCTCAGTTCGAATATCTACTTCTTTATCGTTTTCAATCTCTGGTAGGACGTTGCACGATACGAAGGAAGTATGACGGCGTCCTGAAGCATCAAACGGCGAGATACGCACTAATCGGTGCACCCCTTTTTCCGCCTTTAAATATCCGTACGCATTGTGTCCTTTAATTAACAGCGTAACACTTTTGATCCCTGCCTCATCACCTGGCAGATAATCCAGCGTCTCTACTTTGAAGCCTTTGCGTTCAGCCCAGCGTGTGTACATCCGCAGTAGCATAGAACCCCAATCCTGCGACTCCGTTCCACCAGCTCCTGGATGCAACTCCAAAATAGCGTTATTTTTATCGTATTGATCGCTCAATAACAATTCTAGCTCAAAGTCCTCAAAGTTCTTCTTTAAATCCTGTGTACTCTGATACAGATCGGAAATAAGAGAACTATCGCCTTCTTCAATCACTAGCTCCAGCATCATCTGTAAGTCGTCATAAGAGGCATCCAGACGTCCCATCGTATCTGTTAGACTTTTGATCCCATTAAGCTCTCCAATGGTTTTTTGTGCAACATCATTATCATCCCAAAAATCTGGAGCTAACATCCGCTCCTCCAATTCACCAATGCGCTCTAGCTTTTCTGGGAGGTCAAAGAGACCACCTAATATCCGTTAGTCGTTTGGACAGACTAGCCATTTCTTGCTTTACATCAGCCACGTCGATCAGTGCCATTCTATCTACTCCTTTAAAACTCATTTTCTTATTGTTTATTGTAGCTGAAAATAAGACAGGTGCAACCTTTCTAGGTTTTGTTGACGATGAAATTTTATCTATTTCCTAAAAATATCACCACGTTTTTCCAAAACGTGTAGAATAGTGAGTAGTGTTTTACTTATAGACTTAGCGGAGGGAAAAGAGAATGAATCGGACAATCCTGGTTGCCGATGATGAGCAGGAGATAGTCGAGCTACTGCGGCTATATCTAGAAAAAGAAAACCTGCGAGTCATTGAAGCCTCAGATGGAGAAGCAGCCCTTCTCTGTATCCAGAATCAATCAATAGATCTAGTTTTAATTGATATTATGATGCCTAAGCTAAATGGTTTGCACCTGCTTACGCAAATACGTCAGGACTACACGCTCCCCGTCATTTTCTTGTCAGCTCGCAGTCAAGATCACGACATTATTTTAGGATTAGGCATGGGGGCAGATGATTATATTACCAAGCCGTTTAATCCCTTAGAGGTCGTAGCACGAATCAAAGCACAACTACGACGTTCCTACCATCTGAATCCATTAAACGATGAGACAACACAGGCTCTATCCGTTCTTACTGTAGGCGATTTAACTTTACATAAGCAGCAATGCATCCTATGCAGGAATCAGGTGGAAATCCCCTTAACATCAACGGAGTATAAAATGCTTGAGATGTTTATGGAGCAGCCCAATCGTGTTTTTACCAAACGCCAGATCTTTGAAAAGGTATGGGGCGATCCCTTTTACAGTGACGATAACACCATCATGGTTCATATTAGTAAATTGCGGGATAAGATAGAGCCAGACCCCAAAAAACCGCTTTATGTAAAAACAGTTCGAGGTCTAGGCTATAAACTGGTTCATTTTTCATCCAAACAAAGAGGGTCAGCTCACAATGAAACATAAAAAAATACACTCTACATTATTATGGAATTATAGCATCTTTATATTTATTATTAGCTCCATTTTAACGATAGCTCTCGGTTATCTCGTCTATCAAATCAACTCAAGCGTTGAACAAGGCTTATCTCCCATTTACCGGGCGAAGGACATCGTATCGGATGACTACGAAAATATTAGGGCAAATGCCATTTTGGAAAACGGGGGCTGGGTAGAAATCCTCAATTCTAACCACCAAATCATCCATGTTATCGGTGTGAAAATGGATTCCATTTACCATTATACGGAGGAACAGCTCTATCAGTTTTTAGACAATACGGAGGAGCAGCTCTATTACTACTCCATTGCGCCATTTACTACCAAAAGTAATAAGAAATATATTTGCTTGGTCAAAATTCCCCGAGACAGCATTAACATTGACATTCAATACTTTAAAAATTTTGATCATACGGTATCTCAGGTCAGCAAGATTATCCTTAAATCATGTTTGCTCCTATTTGTCCCGATCATTATTATCATCTTTTTATATAGTCGGTGGACAGCTCGCAAAATTAGTGTTCCTCTTCATACGATCACCGTTGCTATTAAAAAGATGATCGATGGAGACTATCAAGCTCGTATTCATCTAAAAGCGGAAAGTGAATTCGGAAAAATCCGTGATGCTTTTAACTTTTTGGCAGATAAATTAGAAGCGACTCGCGCTGAGAAGGAAAAATTGGAAGAAAGTAAGCAACGTATGCTCATGGATATATCTCATGATCTTAAAACACCGATCACAAGCATTCAGGGATACGCCTCTGCCCTACAGGATGATATGGTGGTGGATGAAGAAAAGAAAAGACGTTATTTGCAGCTTATTTACAATAAATCGCAGAGTGTAAATGCTTTGATTAATTCGTTATTTGACTTTTTAACACTAGATGATGGTCAGTATCCCCTCTCCATTCGTACCTATGATCTATGTGAATTCATCAGAGAAATTACAGTCGATTTTTTAGATGACATGGAAGAAAAACAATTTAAATTACATATTCAGGTGCCCGAAAACGAAATTTTGTACGATTTTGATTACCGGCATATGAGCAGAGTCATAAGCAATCTTATTTCCAATACGATTAAATATAATCCGCCAGGAACGAACGTCCGAATTGCTGTTCAGGAGCAGAACGATTCCATCATCATTGAGATTGCAGACAATGGTACCGGCATTCCTGCCCATGTACAGCGTCATATATTTGATCCCTTCGTCAGAGGAGATCATTCTCGACAAACCGATGGCGGAACAGGCTTAGGCCTGTCAATCGCTCATAAGATTGTTAAATTGCACGGAGGTCTACTGGAATTGGATGAAAATCCTTTAGAAAAAACCGTTTTTCGTATTACTCTTATCAAACAAAAAAGGAGCCCAGAATAGCATGTGGGCTCCTATAAAATGGCTGACAGTAACCGTGAAATCGATTCTTTTAATCGAATAGATAATGGACGTTGTCTATACTTTTCCAGTGTTAATTCAGATGAAAGCTCTATATCAGCTAAGAAATGTTTAGCCAATTGTTTAGCCGTATGGGAATGGTAGAGAAACGCATTCACTTCAAAATTTAAACGAAAGCTCCTCACATCGATATTAGCAGTTCCTACTGTGGAAAGCTTATCGTCTACAACAATCGTTTTAGCGTGCATAAAGCCATTCTCATAGGTGTATACCTTTGCCCCAGCTCGTAATAGCTCACCTGCGTTTGAATAAGTAGCCCAATAAACAAAGGGATGATCCGGCTTATTCGGAATCATAATTTTGACATCGACACCAGATAACGCTGCAATGCGCAACGCATCCAAAATACTGTCATCAGGGATTAGATACGGGGTCTGGATATACACATAGTCTTTAGCTGTTACTATTAGTTTCATGTACCCATTTTTAATTTGCTCCCATTGTGAATCAGGGCCACTTGAAACGATTTGTAGGGGAATATCCCCACGGGGAGCAGACGAAGCTTGATAATAATTTCGAAAGGCCATGTCCCGCCCAGATGCTTGCTTCCAATCTAGCATAAAGCGTGATTGCAAATCATCCACCGCTGAGCCTTGTATTCTTAGATGCGTATCTCTCCAATAACCGAAGGCAGGGTTTTTACCCAGATACTCATCTCCAATGTTAAAGCCCCCAATATAGCCAACTTCTCCGTCAATAACAACTATCTTTCGGTGATTGCGGTTATTTGCACGCAGGTTGAGTAGCGGAATCTTGGAAGGAAAGAAAGGCTCAATCTGTCCACCTGCTTGCCTAATTCGACGTATCAGCCCCTTAGACAGCCAACGTGACCCACTCTCATCGTACAGGACTCGAACCTCTATTCCCTCCCGTGATTTTTCGCATAATAGATCAGCCAGTCGATTGCCAAGCTCATCGCTTTTGATGATGTAATACAGCAAATGGACATGTTTGCTCGCCCGGCGAATATCTTCAAACAAGCGTTCAAATTTATGCAAGCCATCCGTAATAATCTCTACCTGATTATCTTGGGTCAGTAGTGCTTCATCATTGTTTAGATGTAAATACACTAAGTCCTGATACTCTTTGCCAACAGGGTCATGGAACTGGAGCTTCTTAGCTTTGAGCTGCTCCATCTGTTTAACTACTTCTCGCTTCATATAAGCATAAACATGCTTATCCCACTTAAAAATTTTCTTTCGACTTAAATTTTGTCCCAGCATAAGATATAAAACAAATCCAAGAACAGGAATAAACCATAAGATCATTAACCATGCCCATGTAGAAACAGGGGTACGTCTCTCTAAAAAAACAACCACGATGGCAAACAAAAAGTTTAATAAGAATAAAATTTTTAAGAGCCATGAGGTTATCTCCGCTGTTACCATTGTCTCCCCCATTTCAGTCTTATTGCTCTTATTATATGCCAAAAAAGCTGCCATTCAACTGAACAGCAGCTTTCTTCTCAGGCCTGTTTTATTTTTTCTTTTTATCTGCACGGCGTTGTGCTCTGTTTTTTTGCTCTGGCTCAGATGCTCCAGCCTCATCAGATGGTCCAGACGTTTTTAACTTCTCAGCATCAATTACTTCCTGACGCTCAAGGTTTTGTCCAACTTCCGATTTCATGATATACAAGGATACTTCCTCTTCAATGCTTGCAATCATGCCTTGGAACATTTCATATCCCTCAAATTGATACTCACGCAATGGATCAGTCTGAGCATAGGCACGCAGGTGGATACCTTGGCGCAATTGTTCCATTGCATCAATGTGATCCATCCACTTGCTATCAACAGCACGTAGAACAACCACTTTTTCAAATTCGGCCATCATATCGCCAATTTCTTCCTGACGTTGTTTCAATTGCGTATGAGCAATCTCTTTCAACATCTCCTCAATCTCTTCCGCTTCTTTTCCTTTCAGATTAGAAACCGTAATCGCATCCTCGAACAAGAATGTGCTTACGCATGTTTCAAGCAGACCCTCTAGATCCCATTCTTCTGGAATCTGTTCTTTCGGGCAATACGCCTGAACTATACGTTCAATCACGCTATTTATCATGCCCTCAACGATATCATGCAGGTTATCGCGCTCAAGAATCTCTTTACGCTGCTTATAGATGACTTCGCGTTGCTTATTCATTACGTCGTCATATTGCAAGACAACTTTACGTGCATCAAAGTTGCTACCCTCTACTCGTTTTTGAGCAGATTCAACAGCACGGGATACAAGACGGCTTTCAATCGGCATATCTTCTTCCATTCCGAGTCTGTCCATCATATTCATGATGTTGTCAGCTCCGAAACGGCGCATAAGCTCATCCTGTAGGGACAAGAAGAATTGAGAGGAACCCGGGTCCCCTTGACGACCTGCACGTCCACGTAGCTGGTTATCAATACGACGGCTCTCATGGCGCTCTGTACCGATGATATGCAGACCACCTATTGCAGGTACCCCTTCACCCAACTGAATGTCTGTACCGCGACCAGCCATGTTTGTAGCGATGGTTACTGCACCGAATTGACCCGCGCGAGCAACAATCTCTGCTTCACGTTCATGCTGCTTCGCATTGAGTACATTATGTGGTACACCTTTTTGGCGCAATAGGTGAGATAGTTTCTCTGAGTTTTCGATGGAAATGGTACCAACCAAAATAGGTTGTCCTTTTTTATGGCGCTCCACGATCTCTTTTACTACCGCACGATATTTGGCATCCTCGGATTTATATATTGCATCCGCCATATCTATACGTTGAATTGGGCGGTTTGTAGGAATCACAACTACGTCCAATCCATAGATTTTTTTGAATTCCTCTTCCTCAGTCTTAGCTGTACCGGTCATACCGCTCAACTTTTGATACATACGGAAGTAGTTTTGCAGCGTAATTGTTGCCAAGGTCATGCTTTCGCTCTGTACTTTTAGCCCTTCCTTCGCTTCAATCGCCTGATGCAAACCATCACTGTAACGACGACCCACCATCAGACGCCCTGTGAACTCGTCTACGATCACAACCTCGCCATCCTGCACAACATAATCAACGTCACGTTTAAACAGAACCTGAGCCTTCAAAGCCGATGTAATATGGTGGTTAAGTGTAACATGGTTGGTATCGTACAAATTGTCCACGTTAAACGCTTTTTCAACCTTGCTCACACCTTCATCGGTTAAAGTAGCGATTTTTAGTTTTTCATCAATACTAAAATCCGTTTCAGACTCCAGTCTTTTTACAAAATGGGAGCAAATATAATAAAGTTCAGTAGATTTATTAGCTGATCCGGAAATGATCAGTGGAGTACGCGCTTCGTCGACTAGGATACTATCCACTTCGTCAATGATTGCATAGTGCAAAGGACGTTGTGTCATTTGCTCTTTATAAAGCACCATGTTGTCACGCAGGTAGTCAAATCCAAACTCGTTGTTTGTACCATACGTAATATCGCAGTAGTATGCCTCACGTTTTTGTTCAGCACTCATACCGTTTATGTTCAAACCTACTGTCATGCCAAGAAATTGGTACAGCTCACCCATAATCTTGGAGTCACGCTCAGCTAAGTATTCGTTTACTGTTACAATGTGAACACCCTTACCAGCCAAGGCATTCAAGTACGTAGCTAAGGTCGCTACAAGGGTTTTACCTTCACCAGTCTTCATTTCAGCAATGCGTCCTTCTTGCAGGACCATACCACCAATTAGCTGTACGTCAAAGTGACGCATCCCCAATACACGTTTGGACGCTTCACGCACTACAGCAAAAGCTTCGTTTAATATATCATTCAGCGTTTCTCCCTTTTCCAAACGAGCACGGAATTCCGCCGTTTTTTCCTTTAATTGGTCATCAGTAAGTAATGTTACTTGGGGTTCTAACGCATTAATTTTGTCTACACGCTTAACTAATTTCTTTAATTCACGTTCATTTGTATCGCCAAAAAGCTTCTTTACAAGCCCTAACATAGGGACACCCCTTCCACCGTTCCCCTAAGGGTACTTTCTAACAATCTATTTTACCAAATCTCTATCAGTAAACACAAGTAAAGGAGTTGCCAATCGACAACCCCTTTACCACTTTTTGTATATATTTTTAATTTTTTTAATGATTGTATACGTTTATTTTGGTTCTATTAACCCGTATCGTCCATCATTTCGACGATAGACTACATTTACATCATTGCTTTCACTGTTTTCAAAGACGAAGAAGTTGTGGCCCAGAAGTTCCATTTGCATAATGGCCTCTTCTGAATCCATCGGTTTTAAGTTGAATCGCTTCGTTCTTACGATATCAAACTGTACATCATCCTCTTCATCCGCTACAGCTACAGAGGAAGCTTCCATATTCGGCATCGCTTTAGCCCCTGATTCATGACGCTGTTTACGGTTGATTTTTGTTTTGTACTTACGCATTTGACGCTCTAATTTTTCAACAACCAAATCAATTGCTGCGTACATATCGTCGTGAGTTTCCTCAGCTCGGAGAATAACGCCAGTCATCGGAATGGTTACCTCAATGGTTCCTTCTCCACGAAGCACGCGCATTGTCACATGTACCTCTACATGCCCTAGATTGTCAAAATAGCGTTCGAGACGGCTTATCTTTTTCTCTACATACTCCCGAAGAGCTTCTGTAACTTGAATGTTTTCGCCACGAATATTGTAGTTCATGGACACAACCTCCTTCCGTCTATGCTATTTGTATTCTACATAGACGTAATTAAAACCTGCTGTTTCTTCTTTTCGTTTTAACAAAATTCGTGAAAAAAAGACAAAATGTTTAAAAATTTTCACTTGATTTTAATCTTTCGTCAACACAGCAAGTAAGGCTTGTCTCTATTTTAAACCTATTTCGATTTTTTTGAAACAAGGAATTTTAGTGGAAATAAACACCAAAAACCCCCTAAGTTATCCTAGGGGGTATTGATTATAAAATCAATTAGATTTTAGTTACGTTAGCCGCTTGAGGACCACGATCGCCTTCAACGATATCAAACTCTACAGTTTGACCTTCATCCAAGCTTTTGAAACCTTCAGATTGGATAGCGGAGAAATGTACGAATACATCGTCGCCTCCATCGCGCTCGATGAAACCAAAACCTTTTTCTGCATTAAACCATTTTACTTTTCCTTGCATGTATTAAACATTCCTTTCATAAGAAAACTGTGGACTATTTGTTAATCCATGATCTGACTATACACCTTGCCTATGGTAAAGTCAAATGCTGGATTATCGACAAATTTCAACGTGGTCTTTATTTTTTTGTTAAACATCTCATAGCAGCCTTAGAAAGGCTTAATGTTACAAGCAAATAAGCCTTTACTGCCGTAGTAAAAGCAGGAAAGCGCTCCCACATATTTTTTGCTAAACATATTTCCATATATGTAATTTTACCAGAAAATGGAGTGCTACAAGAGACTCGATCTAGCGTTGAGAGACGTGGTCTTTACCCTATAAACGCAGGGAATTACGATACATTTTTAGCTATAATTACCAGTGTGAGATTTAAAATTTATTTGGCTCTCGAAAACGGCTTCCCCACCTACAGATATTGTCGATTAATTGTATTCTAGCTCGAAAAATTTCTTCAATCTATATAACAAAATCATGTCACACATTGGACACATAAGACTTTTTTGCTTTTTTATTCTTTATCCACAGCTATAGCATAATCTAGGTTCGACACTCGCTCACATCGCTGTCTATCCACTTCATTTTTTAAATAATTTATTCTCTAGCTTTCTCATCTGTGGGTAACCTTGCCCATAATTGCGCATTTCCACAAAGTTGTCCACATTATCCACAAGAAGTTGTGCACAAGAACTCGTTTTTTGTGTATAACTCTGAAAAAGCATTTCTTTCTCGTTCACCACAGTTTTTTTGTCTCATCTATAAATAAAAAAGACCTCCTATTGTTCATCTCAAAAAGGAGGTCTTATAAAGAAACATATATCATTCATTACTATGAATCGTTATGCTGATCATACCATCATTCTGTCTGCTCGCTTAGTACAGTAATTTCCACACGGCGATTTTGTTGGCGATTTTTTTCTGTTGTATTCTCTACAAGAGGCTTCGTTTCTCCAAAGCCTGCGACAATGAATCGTGCTGGAGATAACCCTCGTTCTTGAACAAATTCCTGCATAACGGCCTTTGCACGCGCAAGAGATAGATCCCAGTTAGCGACATACTGGCTTTTTGTAATGGGACTGTCATCTGTGTGCCCCTCAATTCGCACTTGATGAGGAAATTTTTGTAATACATCAGCTAGCCTGTCTATGACTTTTTGACCATCTGGAGCTAAATCGGCTGATCCGCTAGCAAACAACAAATTTTCCGGTAAACGGATCATCACTCCATCGCTTTGCTCTACAAAGGGGATATGGAACTCCTGCAAGGCCTCTCCCACTTTTTCCTTCACTACCTGTATATTTCGCTCTACCGGTTCGTCTTGTTGCCCGGCACCAATCGCCTTGACATCACGCTTTGCAGACAGCTCGCGGATTTCTGCTTCCAATGCTTTCTTTTTCATTTCAGCTACGGCTTGCTCAGCTTTTGCTATTTCGGCCTTTTCCGTCGTTTCAGATGCCTTCTGCTGAAGCTCTTGCTGTTGTTGCTTGACCTGAGCCGAATACATCGCCGCAATGATTATGACAATGATAAACAGCAAGGTAATTAAATCACTGTAGCTTAATAGCCAGCTTTTCTCTAGCTCCTTTTCATCATACAGACGATCATCCTGCATACTCGCTCTGCCTTTCAATAATTCCTTTCATGCTGCCAGGCATTTTTAAGAGTACTAGCTTTTGATCAGCAGGTAAAAAGGAATTTAGTTTTTCAAACAAAATTCGTGGAGTTTCCATGCGCTGTAGCCCTACGCATCCTTCCATATAAAGCCGCTTTTCAAACATTTCCTGATCATGAATATCCATTAACCGATAGTAACATGGCAACGCCAACAGATTGGCTAGCAAGGCTCCATACAAGGTAGCTACCACCGCTGTGCTTAGGCTCTGGCCTGTCTGCGTAAAATCAGACAGGGTTTGTAATACTCCTGTCATCCCCAATAACGTCCCAACCAGCCCCATTCCAGGCGCCAGCAGGGCAACCAATCGAAACATTCCGCCCATTTGCTGGTAGCGATGCTGTTCACCCTTACACTCGTTTTCTAAAATCATACGAAGTTCTTGCTCCGACACACCTTCGATCGCCAGCAACGCCCCCCGCTGAACAAATGAATCAGGCTCGTCCATCAATTCTTTTTCCAAGGAAATGTAGCCTTTCTCTTTTAAAACAACCGAGTATTGATAAAAACGCTTGATCGTCTCTTCGATGTTATTTTCTCTGCCGTGGATCAATAATCGAAATAAATGTTTGATTTTAATATGTTTACACTTAATAGCATACGAGATAATGACAGATAGCCCAACTAATTCAATTGCCGCCGGATGTAGCAGTTGACTTACACTTCCATTTAAATAAATGGTATGTATTAAAACCAACACAATAAATAGAACAAGTAACAACGAACGATTTCTTCCCGCAAAAAATGTTTTTACATTCATGTTAGTAACCTCACTTGCCCAAGCATGTATTTCTGAACGAATTCATTATAGCAAATGAATATCCAGAGTTAGATGAAAAAGTAAAAAATATTTCTACTGTCAAAAAAAACAAAGAAAAAAGCGAACCCCTGCTTTTCACCAGCAAGTTTCGCCCCTTTGCCCTATCCTACTTTAGCCATAAAGCTCTGTATTGCATGTACTACCCGCTGTTGTATTTCTAAGGTAATACGCGGCCACATCGGCAAACTTAACGCCTCAGTTGCCATTTGCTCCGTAACAGCTAGCTTAGGCTGTTGTGTTGCTTGGTATACTGGCAGTTGATGCACAGGAGTAGGATAATATAACATTGCACCAATTCCTTGCTGATGCAGATAACGGTGCAATTCATCGCGTAAGCCATGTTTCACCCGTATCGTGTATTGATGATACACATGCTTGGCATATCCTGCTACCTTTGGCGTTACAATGCCTGGTACGTCTTTTAGCATCTGATTGTATTGCTGGGCAGCTTCTCTTCTTGCTTCGTTCCATTGGTTAATATAAGGTAGCTTCACACGTAAAATACAGGCTTGCAATTCGTCTAAACGCGAATTGTAACCTGTAAGTTCATTTTGATAAGGAATCAACGAGCCGTGGGTACGTAATTTGCGAGCTATTTCTGCCAGTTCATCGTTATCTGTGGTTAACATGCCTCCATCACCATATGCTCCCAAATTCTTAGTGGGATAAAAGGAAAAACATCCAAAATGCCCAAAGGTTCCTAGCTTCTTGCCACAGTACTCTCCACCAAATGCCTGTGCGGTGTCCTCGATAAGCCCTAACCCATATTGTTGTGCAATCGTAATCATCGGTTCCATTTTAGCCGCATGTCCATATAGATGAACAGGAATAATTGCTCTTGTCCGCTCGGTAATTTTGGACTCTATATCAGCCGGTTCTACATTGAATGTATCTGGGTTAATCTCAGCAAACACCGGCGTCGCTCCGACTAGCTCAACAGCTTCAGCCGTAGCATAAAAGGTAAAGGAGGGGACGATCACTTCATCTCCTGCTCCAATTTCCAAAGCCCTCAACGCGATAAATAACGCATCCGTACCTGAATTTACCGTGATTGCATGTTTGCATCCCAAATAGTCAGCTACTTCCTTCTCAAACGTTTTTCCCTCGTTACCAAGTACGAAATGGCCCGAACGTAGCACTTCCTGGACAGCACTGTTAATCTCATTCCAGAGCAATTCTACCTCGTCCGTCAAATCAATGATGGGTATCCTCACGTTCATTCCCCCTCGTCTCCGTAATTAAATCCCTCTATTAGTAATACGTTAAGAAGAGGAGCATCGTGCAACATCTGCGTAATTTGTGGAAGGAAAAAATACTCCTTTTCCAAAAAGGGAAACTGACCGACGAGGGGGGCAAACTATGTCTCACCAGACACATGAAAATGTCTTTATTCATCCAACAGCAGAAGTGTCTAAGCATGCCATGATTGGAGCTGGAACAAAAATCTGGAACAATGCACAAATTCGAGAGCAAAGTACAATCGGGAGCCAATGCATCATTAGTAAGGATGTTTACATCGATCAAGGGGTAAAAATCGGGAATAACGTCAAAATTCAGAATGGTGTTTCTGTCTATCATGGGGTCGAGATTGACGATCATGTATTTCTCGGACCCCATATGACATTTACGAACGATTTGTTCCCACGTGCATGCAGTAGCGCTTGGAAAGTAGTACCGACCAAAGTCGAGATAGGAGCATCCATAGGAGCGAACGCCACTATCGTATGTGGAACAACCATCGGTGCCTATTCTATGGTAGGAGCAGGCTCTGTGGTCATCAGGGACGTAGGGGCTCATCAGCTTGTGGTAGGAAGCCCTGCTCGTATGATTGGTCTTGTTTGTTATTGTGGTGAGAGAATTGAATACCACAAGCCTTGTCAGGCTTGCGGTCAACGTATTCCAGCAGATGTGATGCCATAAATTCTTTTTGGCTCACCAAGGGCTTTAGCAAGAAACAAAATGGTCGATTGCTCGACCATTTTTTCGTGTAAAAACTAGCATATATCTTAATTTTTTTTGTCAAAGAAAGCTCCATAGGCAACATGAGTCGTTTCACCAGCGTACTGTTTGTTTGCTACTTTCGCCTTGTTTACCTGTTGTAGCTGTTCTTCAATTTTTGCTTGCTGCTGCTTCATCAGAGAAAGGATTTCTTGATCAAGCTGATAGCTTTTCTGCAATAATTCCTTTTCCTGTGCTTGTAGGTCTATGCCTAGTGCTTGCAGTTTACCTAGGTGCGCAATTTGCTCTTCTCGCTGTTCAAGGACGGAGTTCCACTCATCGGGATTCGGCTCTTCATCATGCTTCAGGATTTCCATTAGTTTTTCAGTAAGGATAAGGATATTGCTCGCTACATCCATCGCAGAAACATTCGTCATTATATCTGATTTCCTTCCGGCTGCCTTCTGGCAATCAGTATTGCTTGTTTCCATGTATCGCGGAATTGCACAAAAAATTCTTCTACTTCCGTGATGATGGCGCCGTCCTTTTTCAAATTCGCTTCAATTGTACGATTATACATATAATCATACATCAGCATAAACTGCTCAGAAATTGCTACGTTTTGATCTAACGTAACCATTAATTCTCGGATAATATCCTGTACCTTAATAATGCTCTGATGAGCTTTTTGAACGTCCTGTTTCTCCAAAGCTATCTTTGCTTCTTTACTAAAACGGATGCCTCCATTGTACAGCATTAACGTAAGCTCGCCTGGCGAGGCTGTTTTCACTTGGTTCTGTTGATAGATTTGTGCAGCCGTCTGATTCATGCATTCCCCTCCTTATTCCTCAAAACCATTACGCACCGAATTTAGATAACAGGTTGGAGCCTTGAGCATTTAGCTTATTAATCGCTTGCTCCATGGCCGAGTATTTTTTCCACAGACTTGTTTCTTTATCTTTTAGTTTATTCTCCCAAGCCTTAATGCGAGTGTTGATATCTCGGATATCCTTTGAAATTAGGCTATTATCACTGGTTGTACCTGTCCGACCCGCTTTTTCCCCAATTTTTTTCATAGCAGCATTCGTCTGACTATAAATACGTTGAGCAAGACCTTGGGATTTGAATGAATCAGATCCTGAAGTAATCCCGCTACCATTTGTGAAGAGAGCAATAACTCTTTCCTGATCATTTGACAAGGCATCTTTAAGCTTTTCTTCATCAATGTGGATCTTACCGTTTTCCATGTAATCAAACTTACTGCCCAGACCATCGGATTTCTTTGGACCGATTCCAATGCTAGCAAGTGTATTTTTTGGCGGTTCTACTCCTTCTACAGGAGTATAGAACGAGCTGCGCATCTGTGTGAGCACATCAGATAAAATACTGTCCCTTTTTAACAGACCGCTCTTCGCTTTCTCTTCCCATTTATCGATTTGTTTTTCTTTCATTGCTTCTTTTTCTTCATCAATAAGCGGGTAGAAATCGCGGTACACTTTTTCTGTCAGCTTGTTATTAAATTGATCGATTACCTTGTTATAGGTATCAACGAACTCTTTGATAGCAGTCATAACTGACTCCGTATCTTTGACTGTAGAAATGACTACGTTTTTATCACCGACACCGATATTATCTTTAAAAGTAAAGCTCATACCATCAAAATCAAGTGTGTTTTTGGAATCTAAAGCAAATTCAACACCATTTACAGTAGCTTTTCCGGCTTGTTTTACGATGCCTTTAAAAACTTGATCTTTAGAAAAATCATTAATAATAGGGTCTGCATCATTAGCACTTTGTTTAACTTCACCATTCGTGATCTTAAGCTTATTATCTGTGCTGCTAGTCGTAATTTGAATAGCTGACACTAGTGATTTATTTTCCTCAGTTGGAGGTACCTGAGATGTGAAAACAATAGATTTGTCGGTATTAGAATAAAAAGCTTTAACGCCGGTCTTACTGGACTCACTATTAATTTTATTTAAAACCGACTCAATTGTGTCTTTTTCACCTACTGAAATGGTGACTTCGTCTGAGCCATCATTACCCTTCAGTGTAAAATCAAAGGAACTATTTATTTCAGTATTACTATCCTTGATATCATCGCTAACCTTAAACTTCACGGAAACACCAGTACCCGGTTTCGCAAGCTGAACATTAGATACATCGTACTGCGTTGTAGAATTCTTCTTTGTAATACTTGCTGTTACTTTAGCGTCATCGGAAGAAGATACTTTTTGCTTTGTAAAATCGGAAGTCAGACGCAATTTACTTACTTTATTATTTAGCTCTAGCAATAATGCATTTTGCTCGCGATAGCTGTCGCGCGTCCATTCTTCTTTTTGACGCTTACGAAGCAATTTCTCCATTGGAGATCGTTCCGCTTTCATTAATTTTTGAATCATTGTTTCAGTATCAAGACCTGAAGCTAGACCAGATATTCTCATTGGACCTGCCATTTTGAACCCCTCCTAAATTTTTCGATCAACCATAATACCAATTAGTTCGTACATTTGGGCAACTGTATCCATCATCTTTTTAGATGGGATCTCTCTGACCACTTCATCAGTCTGATTATCAATCACCTGTACATAGTACTCACCTAATTTTTCATGTAGGTTGAATTTTAAATGCGTTTCTTTGGCTTGCATAAATTTATTTAAAGCTGATATTTCCTTTTGTAATTCTTTTTGAAAAGCATCCTTATGCTCAATAGCTTGAACCACGTCTTTTTCTGTTGAAGGCTTCGGTTTTATAGTAGCATCTAATGGTGGCTTGGTTAGCTCTTGAGGATTCGAACCTGCATTTCCATTTTGACGAATTTCCACAGTAATCCCTCCGTCATCTTCATCTTCTATCTAAAGTATCGGCATATTGCTGGTAGAAATTGAGTGGTAGCGCTCTTTTCCTCATTAAAATAAAAAAAGGGACCCCATCAAATGAGAGGGCCCCTTTCGTTCAGGTAGGTATGGTCGTTAAAATAATAACGAACAGCCATATAGCAGGCCTGACTGGTTCCTATTATTTGGATAGAGCTACAGCTCTGTATGACTTTTGACTCTGTGTTTTAATTTTTAATTAAAATGGACATATATCCCATTGTCGTGAACCCATTTTCCTCCAACAAGCCTTTCATTTTCGTTAAATAGGACTGATTATGCTCGACAGCTCGTCCAAATGATTGAATAAGCTTCACAACATGGTCTGTAGAAAACGCTGTTTTATGGTGTCTAGCCATTCCGATTAATTGCAATTTAATCAATGCATAACGAATAACGAGCATAACATATTCTTCAAAAATATCCTTATCAAGAGCAGTTGGGAAGAGCTTGGAAAACACATGATTTACCAAATAATTTTCTAGAATATACTCATGATTCTGCATGAATGGTTGGTAATGGTTTTCATAAGCGTCTATATATCTAGAAAGAGTGCCTTCCTCTTCCATACCCTCGAAATGCTCAAGTCCCAACAAGCACTCTGTATAACACTCTATATAGCGGCCATGAACTCCACCTTCGATGAAACGTTGATCCGTCAACTTTTTTAACAACTTCATCTGAATGGTATGGTTAACAGGCACATCGGCAAACATTTGATCAATGGTACCGCTTTGCAGCATATTGGTATAGGAACCTATAAGCTGTAAAACTTGATCTACCTCAGAATTGTTCACATATTCTTGAACCTTTTGAAAGAATAACCCTAAAAATAGTAAGCGATCCTCAAACTTATATTGTCGGTACTGCAAGACTTGAATCGTAAAAATTCGCAGTTCCCAGAAGTATTTTTGGAGTTTTTTCCCTTTTATATGCTTAGAGGTATCGATATGGCCAGCGAAGTTCAAACCTACCTCAACACTCTCTAATTGCTCTTGAAATCCTATTCCTTCTGGGTTAAGAAGTGCTAATCTCGCTATTTCTGGGCAGGAGATGGTTGCTGCTCGCTCAACAACATCATTCACATTGTTCCAGGTGCGAGGGTAGGTTTTACAGGTGTTACAGAGATAATCTTCCCCTTTTTTTAGTTGGATACTACATAATTTCTGTTCGTTCAAAAACACACAGCTATTTGAAGAATCCATCATAATTTTGGCATAATTACCAGTTGAGGCCTTAGAGCGAACTCGTTTTATATTCCGATCTATAATTGGTGACAATTCTTCATCTTTCAAACGTTTATATTTCTTATACGTATCCTGATCAACCGTGACCTTCCATCCAGCACAACAAGTATCCTCGCACTCTGTACCGATGCATTGGAAAGATAGCATATACTCCGGCACAAGCGTTTTCTTAGTTGTTGTCGACATTTGCAGATTCCCCCATATTCCTTACTGTTTATCAAATTTTGTTGAAGACATACTTATGAGAGTACGTGAGGGACTACATGACGTGTCATTTCCTCCTGCCACTCTTTTTGTAATGGGATCATTTGGGACGATAATACTTGAATTGCTAGCACCTGATCCGATTGTTCAAAAGCACCTACCAACTTCTCTAGTATTTCAGTTCTGAATTTTGTTAACTCTTCCAGACGGTTGTCTTTTAGCAAAAAAGGCGAAATCATCCCTGTTGACTTTTCTAATTGATTGCATGCATCAGCGATATCTGCCATTAAATAGGCCATTTCATGGATCTGATTCTGATGCAAACGCTCATGTAGTAATTCGATTGCCTCTCCACAAGTCGTTGACAGTCCAATCATTCCTCGCATAACACCCCAATATTTTTCCATGGTATTCAAATATTTCCTTTCCAAGACAATAGATCATTAATGGCTCAGCTCAGTCAATTTCTAATCGCATGTAACATTAGCTTACTAACTTCTCATACTACATATATCGGTAATTCGTTATACCTTTCATAGCTTTTTTAACAAAACTATTTATTTACAAATGAAGGAAACTAAAAAAGACAAAAAAAAAACTTGAAGCTTATTCATCTTCAAGTTTTTTTTCAGTTCCTAACCATTGGGCTAGTTGGGTCCAATCTACTTTTGTTTGTACAGCTAATTGATTCTCTTCTTGAATGGCTACATATACTTCTTTTCGATGAACGTTAATATCGCGTGGAGCCGATATGCCGATACGGACAAAGTCTTTCTCAACTGCAATCACTTTTATCTCTATCTGATCGCCAATCATGATGGACTCATTTTTTTTACGCGCTAATACCAACATATTTATCACCTACTTTGTCACTGGCTTCTCTTTTTGTAAAAGGAGGGGCTGCCGCAAATTGTAATGATCTCCTTGCAGAATAAATTGTGTAGCTTTTCTGTTTTCCACATTAATGACAAGAGGTGATTTTAAATTAACTGTGATTTGGTCTTTTCCTCGTATTGTCATGACTGACAAAATCACCACCTGAGATTCTTCCGTAATCTCCAAGGCTTCTCTCACTGAACGAGGTAGATCAAATTCATAATCCTTAAAGAAAAGAAACGGATCTACCACCCAAAAACTAATCCCCTGTTCTTCCAATGACTGAAGAGACAAAAAAGGCATTTCTGGATTTTCTTGCACTAATTGATACTCATGCAAATTAGAAAAACCAATCATACCCTCTACAATATAAAGTTTTCCCATTTTTTCCTGTTGATACATCATTAGACAACACCTCTTATCTAGCTACGTCCACATTTAAACCTACGACTTCGATATCCAGCCGATTCCACTGTTTTACATACGCCTCTACCTTGGCAGGCGTATATTTGTGAACAGGTGGGTTGACGGTTGTCTCAATTTTTGCCCCTCTTGGTGTAAATTTGATCTCTACGGGCTTGGCTTCATAACGTATTTCAATACCATCACCAATAAGAGAACCCGCAGCTACGACTCCTTCACCTGAAAACATGATGCTTTTTTCAAAAGCGATCTCAGCGATAGCGTTACCCCCACGTTCAAAAGCACGCAGTTGATCTCCTTCAACTCCGGCTTGCTCAATCGCTTCCATTACTTTGTTATAGCCATACTCGGCATTATCACTAGACCGCCGTAACGGGCCTCTCATATCGATATTTTCACGTGCTTCATTGGAATCAATCTGCAATTCCCCTTGAGGCTGGCGAATTTCCAGAATAGCCGCTTCCTGTTTTATTTCCATGCTTGCTCTTGGCTGCTCAATCTCTTGCTTCCCTTGCTTACTTTGCAAGTTTAGCAAGAGAGGAGTAGATCTCATAGATAAAGAAGCTAGTTGCATTCTACTACTCCCCTTCCGCCTTTATCTTAGAAAATCAAGTAACGATGGTTGAATAATTCGTGCGCCTGCCCCTAAAGCAGCTCGGTGTACATTTTCTTGCATTTTTAAGTTCGTAATAACTTCTGCCTCATCTGCATCTTCATTACTAGACATCATGGAAATAATGCTGACACTATCAGCATCAAGTCGATCAGTCATTAATTCTAAACGATTAGAACGCGCTCCTAAAGCAGCACGCTCTAACAGCAAGTTATTAATGTGATTGTCCATTCTTTCTAAATAATCCGCTGCAGAATTCCCTGCGTTTAGATCTCCTACGATGTCTTCTAAGGTTTTAAAAATATTTTCACCTGCTGGCGAATCAAAAATGTTTTTCCCACTAATGTTTACTTGGAAAAATACCCCTTGACTCATTTCCATTTCTACTTTGCCTTCGTTGGATGTAAAAACGAACTCGTCTTTACCAGTACCAGGTTGTTTTTTAATTTCAAACGGTGGCTTATTATTATTGTCGCCTCCGTAAATATACTTCCCATTCACGGTCTGGTTAGCCAAATCACCCAAATGTTTTTTTAATTCTTCAATCTCAGCAGCAATACTCTGTGTTTCTTCTTTTGAATACGTACCATTACCTGAACCAGTTAATAGATCACGAACCCGGCCAAATACTTTTCCAACCTCGTCCATAGATGTATCATAGGATTCCATCCATGTTTTGGCTTGTCCAGCATTGCGCAGAAATTGCTCATTTTCCACTAGAGAAGTTCGATAATACATCCCTCTAGCAGCAACGATTGGGTCATCAGACGGACGAGACACTAGTTTCCCTGTAGAAAGTTGCTGATAAGATTTACTCATCTGGCTCATAGAGTTATTAATATTGCGTACCATGGTGTTATTCATCATATTCTGTGTGATACGTATCGCCATCTGGTTTGCCTCCTTGTACATGTCTAGCTCAATTTTTATTTATTGCGTAATGCTCCCGTGAGTTAGAAACACAAGTTATTCCCTTTCATCTCTTCCTGTGGTACAAAATACCGTTTTAAAAAAAGCGTCGCAACATACGACGCTCTTCTCAAATAACCTACAAACCTACACGCCCCATACCATTAATGATTTTGTCTAAGATCTCATCCATGCTGGTCATTACACGAGCCGCTGCGCCATATGCCTTCTGAAACTTGATAAGGTTCGTCATTTCTTCATCGGTATCAACTCCTGATACAGACTCACGGTTCATAAGAATCATGTCTGAAGACGTTTCTGCATTTTTAAAATTACGGATTGCTTCCTGACCATCTACACCCAATTGAGCGATCGTGTGGCGATAAAAGTCGTCAATGGTTGAGGATTGCGGAAAATCATTCGGATTGTTGCCTGTTCCCGCGGGAATTAGTTTATTTTTAATTTTGGAGATCTCCAGAGCATTTTGGTTATTTCCATCATTAACTTTCCCTGTTTCATCAGCTCTAGCTGCTGCAATTTTATCTAAGCTTTTTAAAATCTCAGGATTTACTTTAATATTTGCTGCACTTGTCGGATTGTCTTTTCCCCCGTCAATAACAAAGAAATTAAGACCTTCCTGAGTACCATTTTTAATATCATCAAGGTTGTAGCCCGTTTTATGAACTTCATTTATCTCACGAGCTAAATTAACAGCGAGAGAATTCACCTTTTGTAGCATATTAGCCGTAGTTTCATCTCTTCCTTCAATTGCTGCTGACAATGTTCCCGTTCCCTTAAGCGGTTTAAACTCTCCTCCACCCAAGGTAACATCAAATTTTCCTGTTGCGGTGTTTTTTGTGGCTTTCACTTCAACAGAAGTAGAATTGTTCACAAGTGGTTGTCCACCTATGGTAATATTGACCATGCCATGTTCTGTTGGCGTAACCTTAACCTCAGCCATCGCAGAAAGCTTATCAATGAGAACATCGCGTTGGTCATATAAATCATTCGGCTGGTAACCATGTGGTACAACATCACCAATTTGTTTATTAATGGACGCGATTTGCTTGGCAATAGAATCAATAGAGTTGGCTTGTACGGCTACCTCATTATTTAAATCATCTTGTAGTTGTGTAAGGCGGTTGTGCATATGATTAAATGTGTCGGCTACTGCCACCGCTCGTTCCCGTAAAACAGAACGTACAGATTGGTTCCTTGGGTCTCCGGATAAATCCTCCCACCCTTTCCACATTTGATCCATAACCTTCTGTAAGCCATTTTCGGACGGTTCATTCATAATATCCTCTATGTTATTAATCGTTTTAACCATGTCATTCCAATAGCCTGTATTTTTAGCCGCAGCCCGATATTGACCATCTATGTAATCTTCCCGAATGCGTTGAATATCTGTTGCATACACCCCGGTACCAAGTAAACCCGGTGCACGGTCTGCATTCATTCCAGGTCCCGGGATTGGAGTTGAAGCAGCCATATTAACGCGCTGACGAGTATATCCAATGGTATTGGTATTTGCAACGTTGTGTCCTGTTACGTTTAAAGCAGCCTGTTGTGCAAACAACGCTCTCTTACTTACTTCAAGTAGATGGAAGGTTGATCTCATATGGACACTCCTTTCTATGCCTTATGGTTAAAAATAGAACGATTCGTTGACGAGTGTAACTGTTGATTCACTGGGTTTTTATAAATAAAGTCCTCTTCCGGTCGATCAGTGAACAAGTCAAGGCTCATATTGACAAAGTCAAGGGAGTACTCCAATAACTGCTGATTTTGCTCGTTCTCTTCCTTCAATTTTCCAATGACTCTGAGTAATTCTTCCCGACGCTGAGCTAACTGATTTTTCATCTCTACATCCGTACACAATCTAATAACATCTTGTAGGGTTCCATCCGTAACAGCTACACCCTTTTCATTAAAGATCGTGTTGGTCATATCTTTACGCAATAGCTCAGTTCTCTGAACAGCCTTTAACAACTGTTGCTCTTTTTTGACAAGGTCAGTTAATTGTTGCATATCGTTTTTTACCAAAACTTCTCGCTTCTCCATCGCTAGTGTATATAGCGCTTGGTGAAGCTCCGTCAAATTATCCAACACGGCAAAGAGTTCGTTTACATGCGCCATGAGCTCCCTGTCGCTCCTCTACGATTTTTTCCAAAAAGCAATGAATTTCTCAGCGATTTGATCGCTAGGCACTTGATATGTACCGTTTTCAACCTTGCTTTTTAGTTCAGAAATTTTAGCTAGACGAGCTGAGTCCATTTCTTGTTCTTCCCCTAGCTTCAGAAGTTCCATTCCCTCAGTAGAAATTGAAACTTCATCTTTTCCCCATTTATGCTTTAATTGACTATTCTGCTGCACCTTATTAGCCTTATTATAGGCTTGTATCATTCCTGTGCGGTTGGTTTCATTAATACGCATATTATCACCTCGATCATTGAGACTTGCGCTAGAAAGAACTTACGGCTCCCCCCATATTTAAGAAGCGGACCGCATGTTCTTAGCTACAGGATAGAAAATCACCGTTTGCTTGCTCTAGTAGTAACATCGGCTTTTCTTATGAAAACGATTAATGTTTCTAATCATCCAAAATCGTTTGGTTGGATAGTCCTATTCTTTTCTAAACTTATAGACCTGATTTGTTTTTCGCTCATCATCCGTAAGACGACGTTCAACGTCAATTTGTTGTGTAATTTCACGTTGTAGCTTACCTGAACAATTTGTACACATAGCCCCTGATTGAATAATTTCCCCACAGCTTTCACATGGGTATCCAAGGTTCGGGTTGCTTTGAACTGAAATCCGTCCTTCACGAATAAATCGAGTAATCTCTTTCACCTCGACACCCGTACCTTCGCTCAATTGATAAATGGTAGCACCGCGATTTTCCCTTTTTCTCAGGAAGCTAGCACATAATTCGTATTGCTTCTCTTGTTCTTTATAGCATGATGGACATACATCTCTTATTCCTTTCACAAACAGCACATCACATATTGGACAGTTTGCTAGTTGTCCTAATCCCATAATTTATTCCTCCCTAATTCACTTTGTTTTTGGCATGAAAAATATATGTTATCATTACTTATACTTATGTTTATTGCTTGAATTCAGCGCCGTGTACAGTTTTTCTAGTCGACTGAATAAACTTTAGGCAAATATCAAGTACATGGAGGTCTTACCATGATCGTTATTAAAACCAAGGAAGAAATTGAACTCATGCGTCAGGCTGGCATCATTTTGGCTAGTATCCACCAAAAAATTGCTACCATGATTCAACCAGGTATTACGACTTGGGAAATTGATCAATTCGTAGAACGTTACCTAAAAGAACATGGTGCCAAACCTGAGCAAAAAGGCTATCATGGCTATCCTTATGCCACATGCGCATCAATTAACGATGTCATTTGCCACGGATTCCCTTCTAAAAAGGAATTAAAAAATGGTGACATCGTAACGATTGACATGGTTGTTAATCTTAACGGATGGTTGGCCGACTCTGCTTGGTCATATGGAGTAGGACAAATCTCAGAGGAAGCTGATCGTCTATTGACTACCACCAAAGATGCTCTGTATCTAGGGATTGAGCAAGCAGTTGTTGGCAATCGTATCGGCGATATCTCCCATGCTATTCAAACATTCGCCGAAGAGCGCGGATACTCAGTCGTCCGCGATTTTACCGGCCATGGAATTGGCCAAAAAATGCATGAAGATCCTTATGTTCCACACTTTGGGCCTGCTGGTAAAGGAGTTCGCTTGAAGGAAGGCATGGTTCTCACCATTGAGCCCATGCTGAATGTAGGAACTTATCATGCAGTCGTAGATGAGGAAGATGGGTGGACAGCACGTACGCGTGACGGGAAATTATCAGCTCAGTACGAACACACTCTTGCTATTACGGCAGATGGGCCACAAATCCTAACTCAATTATAAGTCTTCTGTACCAGAAAAACATAATTACCTATTATTTTCATCGGCAAATTTGCATTAATAGATTTGCCGTTTTTCTTTTTTCCATAATTTAACGAGCCAATGTGAGACTACAGACGGATAACTGAAGATTTTGTTTTTTCGCATAGTACGAAAGTACCTTAGCACATGCTTCAATTGTTGCCCCTGTTGTAAAAATATCATCTACTATCAGTACATGCCAACTGGTTTTTTTTGGCCAAATAGAAAATGGCTGAAAACAATGAGATGTAGTATGCAGGCTCGGATGAATCACGAATGCATCCTGCATACTTTCAAAACGTGCTGCCCGTCCTTTTTGCTTACTTTGCTTTTCGGTTTCCTTTTGACGCTCCCATAGCGGAACACAAGGAATTTTCTGATGATACCCCACATATTCGGCTAGCTTCTGCGCTTGATTAAATCCCCGTTCTTGTAACCGAATCCTGTGCATTGGAACGTAACTTATAAGATCAATCCTTCTCCTCAGACCATAATGAAACCGATAACCTAATAATATCAAAGTTGCACAGATAGAATACAATCGCTCATCGCCCTGATACTTCCACTGTTTTATTACGTCTTTCGCCCATTCATTATACTGGATTACGCTTCGATTCCCTTTCAGCCCTTCCCTATGTCGACTACAATCTCGGCATAGCTCTGGTTGTCCTGCACATGCTCTACCACACATTTTACAGATATGCTTCAGCAAAAGTATAGTATTTGAAACACATTTCTCACATAAAAGTAGCTGCATTAGCTGATAGAAGCACCTTGGATAAAAGAAAGCAGGCACATTCTTTGATAGATGATGAATTACTTGTCTTGTTTTTGTAGCAATTTGAATCGGATTTTTACAGACCAAACAATATTTCATCATTTATTCCCCTCATTCTATCATTGTTGCAGTCTCTTCTGCCAAGCGATTCATTTGTTTAATATGCCTGATAGCTTGAGCAGGACCAGAAGCTTTCTTATTCATGAGATAGAGAATCTGTCCCTTTGGAGAATCACTGGACCGTCCCACTCTTCCTGCTATCTGGACTAGTGAAGCTTCGTCGAAGATAGGGGCATCTGCCTCTAGTACAATGCAATCGCTACGAGGAATGGTTACTCCGCGTTCCAGAATCGTAGTCGTTACTAAGATCATGTACTCCTTTTCTCGAAAAGCACGCACCTTATGTTCACGTGCAGGATCTGAAGCATGTACTCCTTCTACTTTATCTCTCATATCCGTAAAAAAGTGCCGAACATAAGCTACCACAAAGGGGATTTCCTCAATTCGCGGTACAAATATAAAGACCTGCCTGTGTGCCTGTATACTATTTCGTAAAAAAAATAATAAGGGAGTAATGGGCTGTAATACATGAATACTTTGACGCAAGTGTGTTGTAACAAGCTTTGTTGGAATAGGAAGTGGATGTCCATGAAACCTAGCTGGCAGAATAGCATGTGTAGAGGAAGTAAGAGAAAGCTTTTTGTGAAAAGGGAATACTTGATTATCCATTCGTTTTTTTACTAGTTCTTGCTGAAGATAGCGTGGGGGTGTAGCGCTAAGATATAAAATCTTGCCATGTGGTAGTAACGAGCGCTTCACAGCATGATACAAAGTCTTATTTTGGTGGTAAGGATAAGAATCTACCTCGTCAACTACTATCAAAGAATAACGCTGGTAGCAACGTAACATCTGGTGGGTAGTCGAAATCATCAGTTGGCTTTGCTCCCATTTTTGCTGACTGCTCCCGTGAATAGCCACGACTGAAATGGAAGGAAATACGTTTTGTATACGTGGTGCTAGTTCTAAAACGACATCTTTACGAGGGGTAGCGATACACACAGCTCCTCCACGTGCCAATTCTGCATCGACCGCTGGAAACACGAGCTCTGTTTTCCCTGCCCCACAAACCGCCCAGATTAGAAATCTCCGTTCTTTGGAAAAAACGAATTCTCTTACCTTTTTGGCTACGATTGCTTGCCTCTTAGAAAATTGTCCATTCCATTGGAGGATGGTTTTTGAGGAAATGCAATGTTGCGCATCAGCATCCAGATGACCGGACAGACTTGCAGGCACAAATATTAGAGGTACACAGCTCTTGCATCTCCCCATCGAAAGGCAATTATAGCAGTAGGCGCAGGGTTGTTGACAGCTATAGCAGCTTGTTTGTTCAATTTCCCTGAAACTATTGCACCGCTCACAATGATAGGACAGTTGATGCTGCCACCAACAACGATGTAGTTCAAGACTAACACTTGGGCGCCACTCTGCTTTTCCCTGTAAAACAAGCCATTGCAATGACATGATAAGGTGATCTGAATGATTTAGGGTTATATAGGGGGATTTCTCAAAGCTCAACCTTTTAACTTCTTCTAATAATAACGCCCTGCCTTGTAGCTTAAGATAAAGCTGATGCGTCTGCTGCTTGTTGCTAGCAAGGAATTCTATTACATTTTGTTTTTCAAGCATATGAGATTCGCAAGCCCTCCCCTCCCCCTCCAATTCTTCGAAGCTAAAGGAGCAGGATCGCCCGTAGGAATAATTTTCACCTGTCTCCCTTACGGATAGACGATTTACCTCTTGCGTGTAGCCTTGAGCCACCAGACGTGCCTGCTTGAGTGTATGAGAAGCAACTTGACCAGCGGCAGCTTGCTGCATAATTTTTCTGTTCACCCTGTCTCTTATCCCGAAAAGTAAGGAGAGTGATGTACTTTTTCCAATAATGTGCAATCTTTGCCCGTTCTGCTCATTCCAAAATTGCTTGTCTACCTGGAAACACGGAGTAATATATGCTAAGACAGAATGTCCATCTTCTTTTAAATAAAGAACATATTCATGCATAATGTCGATCCCCCCTTGTCCTTATTCTTAAAAAAGACAAAGGGAGCATGCAAGAAAAAAGAGACCAGCCTATAACCTAGCTAGCCTCTTTCCCAACTGTTCGTAAATCGATGACAACGACCGATTCTCTTCCTGCTTGTTGTTCTCTTATGGTATCTGGATGGACTCGGTATAATATCTCCGTCATCCGCGGCGTATCGTCAGAAGAGCCTTCATCCACAAAACTAATACTAATTGGCTGTCCATATAAACCAGATTGAAACATCAGGGTACGTACAGCCTCTTCAACTCGATGCTCTGAATTATGCAAAAGTAGTTGATAATGTGTCAAGGTCAAAGGCTCCATAATAGAAGTGGCCCTGCCTGACTCCATCCAGATATAGAACATTTTCAGCAAAAGAGCGGAGCAGCCGTATGCTGCAAACAACCAGATCATAAAATCAGCCAACACGGTCATCCCCTCCTGTAATAAGGTATGCCGTACTGCTTGACTTGGTTGCTTTCTCCACACTCATTTTTCATAAATGATGTATGATCCGCTTAAAAATCTTACAGCTTTACCCAGCCATTCTTGATGGATATAACCACAGCTTGAGTACGATCCTGTACATTTAGCTTTTGTAAAATACTGCTTACATGGTTTTTAACCGTTTTTTCACTGATGAATAAATATTCACCGATCATTCGGTTGCTTTTTCCTTCTGCCATTAATTGCAAAACTTCACGCTCACGACGCGTCAAGGATTCAATGATACGCGGATCCATCACTGGTGACTCTTCGAACGTAATACTACGATCCATTGACTCCTCCTGCTCACTTAAGCGACGGAATTCGTCGATTAACTTACCGGTCACTTTTGGATGGATATACGCTCCACCTTGGGCAACTACGCGTACCGCTTCTACCAATTCAGAAGTCCCCATATCCTTTAGTAAATAACCGGATGCTCCTGAACGCAGTGTGCGGTAGACATATCCTTCATCATCATGAATGGATAAAATGATTACTTTTGTTTCTGGGCTAATTTTTACTACCTCTTCTGCAGCCGAAACACCGTTTACATTTGGCATATTAATATCCATCAATAATACATCTGGTCTGTATTCAGCTACTAGCTTGGGAGCCTCCATTCCATCTGAACCTTCGCCCACCACTTTGAAACCAGATTCCATATCGAGTATTCTCTTTACGCCTTCACGAAACAATTGATGATCGTCTACTAACACGATTTTAATTTCATCCAACAATTTTTCCACCGTTATTACCCTCCCTGTTTGCCGGTACTTTTGAATACTGACGCGGGCTGTAGCGGTATTTGAAACACCACTCTAGTCCCTTCTTGGCTATTGGACGTAATGCCGATTCTGCCATTCAGTAATTGGCAACGTTCCTTCATTCCCATTATTCCGAACGATTGTCCCTTTTTGCTAACCTCACTCACATTAAATCCAATTCCATCATCTTTTACGACAATAAACATGTTTTCCAGCTGAAACTCAACCTTTATTTGGACAAAATTAGCTTTCGCATGCTTGTACACATTGTTTAGGCATTCCTGAACTAAGCGAAAAGCTGCTGCCTTAAATGAACTTTCCAACTTATGTTCTTTACCAAAAACAATTAGATCAATATGTAATTTACTACGATCCTCAAAGGTTTGTATATACTTTTGCAAAGTTGGAATGAGTCCTAAGTCATCTAAAGCCATTGGTCTCAAGTCAAAAATAATTTTTCTGACATCTGCTAAACTCATTCTTACAATTTCCTTTAAGCTGCCTAATTCCTGTTGAGCATCCTGGATTGCGTCATTTTTCAACATTTTTTCTACAATTTCTGTACGCAATACTACATTGGCCATGGATTGTGCAGGTCCATCATGGATCTCTCGGGCTACCCGCTTACGCTCTTCTTCCTGGGCCTGAATAATTTTAAGTCCCATAAGCTGATGCTGCTTGGCAGATTCCAAGGCTTCCTCTACTTTGGACAAATCTCCTGCTAAAAAGCTGTGAACCACGCTGATCTGGCTTAGTAACCCTTCTGCTCTAGTAATTGTCTCTAAAATATTCCGCAAACGAAACTCTAGTTCGTCGCGGCGTTTCTTTAGATTATTTTCCCGCTCACGCATTAAGGAAAGCTCTATCTGAACATTATGAGCTTCCTCATAAGCTGCTCGAATATCGTTTTCAGTAAAGCTTTGAAAATTACGGCTTACTTGTACCAATCTCGACCTGGATCGGCGGGACTGTAACTCTAAATTATCAACATTCTGGATCACTTCTGACAATATTTGCCGTATTTCAACAATCTCTTTTTTGATTGCATTACTTTCCGAACGAGCACCTTCTGCTATCTGAAATATTTGCTCTTTGCTCATTTCAACCGTTCGAATCGTTTTTTTATGACCCCATCTAGAAGGCTGATATCAATGCCTTTATCCATGGGTTTCCCCCTTATTCTTCCATTTTTACTTTAGTAAATAGTTCAAGGAGCTGGGGTGCACCTACCTTGCGTATTCCTACATCAAATCTCGGGATGGAATATGGATCTTCATTTGGCTTCACAACGTCTCTTCTAGATGTAAAGACATACTGATATCCTGCTTCCTTTGCCGAGTCAATCACAATCTTGCTTTTATAGCCTTGGGGTAAGGAGAGAGAGGCTATAGGCTTTTTCACAAGTTGCTCTAAGCCTATTTTCGACATCTTAAAATCAACAAATAAACGACTTTGGTACTCTTCCTCATTCTCTGCACGTTGGAATTCTTCTAGATATACAGGCTCCGTTCCCGCTTTCTGTACTCCCCACTCATCCAGCTCTTTATGCTCATGTAAACTGAATGTGTGCGAGCCAATATCAACTAAGCCGGAAGCCAGCATTTCGTCAATTTGTTGATAAGCTAAAGGAACGGTCATATTTTCTCGCTTTCGATCCATGGTATCTCGCAATCTACCTGCAATTACAAAAGATGCAGATGGATACCCATATTTGGAAAGCAACGGATATGCATGTGTGTAATAACTTTCATAGCCGTCATCAAACGTAAATAAAACTGCATTCTCCTTGGCAGTTACGCCTGTTTGCATAAAAGTAAAAAACTCTCTTAGGCTAATAGGATGAAAGTTATGTTCCTTTATAAATTGTAAATGCTCACCAAACTGCTCTGGTGTTATTACAAATGGCTTATTACTGTCACGATCAATGTGATGATAATTCAAGATGACAACCTTGTCTTTATACCATCTCTCGTTTGGTAGCTTTTCTTCTGGTTTACTAGTTCTAGAAGGAATTTGCTCTACGTCTGGCCCTTTAGGTTCTAATGAATGAGACGTATGATCCCCCGTCTTTTGTTGCACATAATCCGTATTTTCTATCCCTACATTCTCTGGTCTAAACCAATACACAAGGATAGAAAACAGAAGAAGAAGAAGGAAAAAGACGAGAAAGAAAGGTTTTTTCTTCATGATGCGCCCATGTTCCTTTCGATCTTATTATAGTGCTTTTCGACAAAGATTTACAGAATCCTCTACGTAGTCTACCCCATTGAAGTTGTACTTGCCTAGCCTTTTTCGCAATTTTCATAAGAAAAAAGAAGCCCAGGAAAATCCTAGGCTTCTCTGTATTTTTTACAGGCTAGCAGCGTCTTTTTTTAGATCTTCTGCTTTATCTGTACGCTCCCATGGTACATTCAGATCATTGCGTCCGAAATGACCATATGCTGCGGTTTGTTTATAGATCGGACGGCGTAGGTCTAATTGCTTAATAATGCCTGCTGGGCGCAGATCAAAGTGCTTGCGAACCAATGCTACCAAATCAGATTCCGCAATTTTTCCTGTTCCAAATGTATTTACAGCGATAGATACCGGTTGAGCTACCCCGATTGCATAAGCTACCTGTACTTCGCAATGTTCAGCAAGACCTGCAGCTACAATGTTTTTCGCTACATAGCGAGCTGCATAAGCACCAGAACGGTCTACTTTTGTAGGATCCTTACCGGAGAATGCACCACCGCCATGACGAGCATAACCGCCATACGTATCTACGATGATTTTACGACCAGTTAAACCGGCATCCCCTTGAGGACCACCGATAACGAAACGTCCGGTTGGGTTAATGAAGTATTTCGTTTGATCGTCTAACAGATTTGTAGGAACGATCGGTTTAATTACTTGCTCCATTAGATCCTTTTTAATCTGATCTAGTTCTACTTCTGGAGCATGTTGAGTAGAAATAACAATTGTATCGATGCGAACTGGTTTATCGCCATCGTATTCAACAGTTACTTGCGTTTTACCATCTGGACGAAGGTATTCAAGCGTACCATTTTTACGCACTTCTGTCAGACGACGTGCCAACTGGTGAGCCATGCTGATTGGAAGAGGCATTAATTCTGGTGTTTCGTTGCAAGCATAACCAAACATTAGACCCTGGTCACCTGCACCGATTGCTTCGATTTCAGCATCAGTCATGCTACCCTCACGTGCTTCCAACGCTTGGTCAACACCTAGTGCGATATCTGCTGATTGCTCGCCGATTGCAGTAATAACACCGCATGTATCTGCATCAAAACCATATTTTGCACGATCGTAACCAATTTCACGAATCGTATCTCTTACTAGCTTTTGGATATCTACATATGTAGAAGTTGTGATTTCACCTGCCACAAGTACTAATCCGGTGGTAACAGATGTCTCGCATGCTACACGAGCATTCGGATCTTTAGATAAGATCGCATCAAGAATAGAATCAGAAACTTGGTCACAAATCTTATCTGGATGTCCTTCAGTAACGGACTCAGATGTAAACAAGCGACGCCCTTTTTGCAATTCCATACTTAAAACCTCCTTCAACTGGAAACATGATATATAGTATGTTTGCCGAGCCAGGTTTCCATCACGACAAAAAGAAAAACCTTTCCCTCCGCTGAGGAAAAGGTTGCTTTTCTAATGCGTTCCTTAACCCTCTTATCGGCCAGAGTGAGTCTAACTATTTAGATAGTTATCCTTTCTCTGCTGGTTAGCACCGCTCAAAACGGTTGCCGGGCTTCATTGGGCCAGTCCCTCCACCTACTCTGGATAAGAGTAATATCCATGATTTATAGAATAATCTTTTTTTAGAAGGGTGTCAATGTACTTTTGTAAAAAAACCCGGCATTTTACAATTGGAAGGACTTAGCTAATACAGTGACCATTTCCCCGCGTTTCACAGGACGATCTGGCTTAAAGGTTCCATCCTGATAACCATGTAACCAGCCATAGTGTGAAAGTGTTTCGATTGCAGCCACCGCCCAATGTGATTGAGGCACATCACGATAAGAAGGACTGGACGATCTTGACACGTTTATTTTTTTAGCACGTGCAATCATCAAAGCCATTTCTGCTCGATTAACAGGTCGATCCGGTTCAATTTTCCCATTGAAGCCGCTCATAATCCCCAACTGAGAAGCCTGTAACAAACTCTCATATGCCCAATGCTTTTTATCTAAATCCTTATAGGTATTAAGACCTACTCGACCAATTGGAAGCTTTTTGGCCTTCATCGAGCGAAGGAGCATGTCTGCGAATTCAGCTCGCGTCATATTAGCATCTGGACGGAAGCTATACGTATTAGGTACGGTAATGACTCCACGTTGAGTTAAACGACCTATATCATTTCTAGCCCAATGCCCATGTATGTCTCGAAAGCCGCCGTACATTTCCTGACGAGTTAATGTAAATCGATACGCATCATAGCGGAATGGCGTAGTACTGGTCAGCTTTATATAGTATGTCCCTGCAGCTAATTTTTTTTCAAAGACAATGCTATTATCTTGTCCAAAAACCTTTTCCGCTCGAATTGCATATTTCATATCGCGACTATCGTAAATACTCATCATGATCTTTACCTGTGGCGGTACATAAGGTGCCCGAATGGTAACATACGTTTCTTTTGGAACCGAAAATGTAAACCAATCGTTATCTGCTTCTGAAGGAATTGTGCCTGTAATCAGACTGTTGTCCCCTAGTTTTGTAGCTAAACGATAAGTATCGTTTGGTTCATTTGGGTCTTTTCGTTCAGGCATATAATTTAGCTGAAAAAAGTACTCGCCGCTCACAGCAGCAGGATAGCTGTTCTGAATTTGGAACAAATAGCGACCTGGCGTGACATTCATCTCCAGGCTTTTTAATGGATCAGTGGGCGAGCTGCTATTAAGGGAAATTCCGCCAGATGTCTTATCGCGTTCTTTACGCACCTTAATTTCCGGGTCTAATCGTAGAGTATCTGTATCCACTCGCAGATAAAGCTTGCCTGGATCACGTACAAAATAGGAAAACCAATCAACGTCCTGTGCTGTGTGAAAATTCCCCTTGATCTCAATGTTATTACCTGGAGGCAGGGGTCGGACTTGATCAATACTATTATTTGGCTCATATCGATCAGGTGCAATGGCAAAACGATTGGTAATGGTATAGCGTAATGTGCTAGACACCGCAGACCGTTGGAAGTGAATGTGAACCTTGCCCGGTTTCACTGCAATTGTTGCAGTGGCTTTATTACCAAGATAATACGTATCCTGAGGCTTTCCGTCCTGATAAACACTAGCCGCCAATGGAGCCTGCGTATCCACGGAAACCTCTGCTTTTAATTCTAAGGTTCCCTCATAAGGAATATCCGTGTAAAACCAATCGCTCTTATCTTTATCGCTTAGAGTGCCGTGAATCTGACTTTCCATGGGGAATGCGGCTGCGGTACGCTGTGTATTGTTTGGCTCATTTATATCATCAGGCAGTCTACTCATTACTGCCTTCTGAATATTTAAAAGACCATATCCTGTCCGCCTGTCCCATCTCACTCCATTTAATTTCGTTGCTGAATGGTACAGAAGCTGGCGTACCTCCAACGGTTTCATATTTGGGTTCCTAGCAAGAATTAACGCCGCCGCACCAGCTACCTGAGGAGCCGCTGCAGAGGTACCCTTCATCGAATCGTACCCGCCACCTCTTGTTGTCGTATACACATTCACGCCTGGGGCCACTAGGTTAATTTCTGGTCCAAAATTAGAACGGCTATGGATGGTATTAGAGTTCGTAACGGCGCCAACCGCAATCACCGTAGGAAAGGCAGCAGGATAGTTAACACGACTCCCTTCATTTCCAGTAGCCGCTACAACAACAACTCCCCTATCCTCTGCAAAATCTATTGCATCCTCCAGTGCCTTCGAATAATATATTGCGCTGGCGGACATCAAAACAACTTTGGCTCCTTCATTAACTGCTCGTCTAATTCCCGCTGCTAAACGATCAGATGATGAAAGTCCTTTTTTATCCAAAATTTTAATAGGCAATATTTTAGCGTTCCATAAAACCCCTGTTACCCCTAAACCGTTGTTTCCTTTAGCTCCCAATATCCCGATCACATTGGTGCCATGCCCGTTTAAATCTGAAGCACTTTCCTCTTGCACTAAATTAATAGTAGGCAACAGATTGTCCTTCAAATCTGGATGGGAAGAGTCTACCCCGGAATCAAGCACCGCAATTTTAATCGCTGTATTGCTGTTGACGATCCCCCAAGCCTCCACTGCCTTAATCTGCGTTAAATGAAGCTGTTTTGAAAAGTAGGGATCGTTTGGCATCGCGGCTGCTTGGGCAGGCTTTTCACCAACCGTAAAAGCAAGTAAAGTAACAACAACCGGAATAATCATTCTTTTTGTCAACTGTGTATATCGCATATGGTGCCCTTTCCTCCTTCTCCTGTAAAGAAGTAAATCAGGAAGGATTAGCGTTCTTAATCTTTCAATTGTTCTTTATATAGCATAGTATAGGCTTGCTCAAGAGACAACCATTTCCTGCACCTAATTTTTCCCAAATACAATAGATAAAGACCCCTCTCATCACGAAAGGGGTCATAAAAGGATTACTGAATGAATCCCTTGTTATTTTCATGTAATTCTAGCTTCTGAGCTTTTACATCTTTATCCTGTCTTGCATCTGGTACATAAGCTTTGCATGTAGACAAGTCCAGATCTTTGCCTTCTAGCGAACTTGCTGGAATATAGAATCCCCATACGCGTTGAGTTTTAGGTTTAATGTAGAGGCTATGCAGGCCAAAATGCATGCGTGCAACGTCTCTACCAATCTCGTCACGGATATACACAGGTACTTCTGTGAATTCTACACGTTTATCTAAACCATTCATGAAGGCTACAATTACTTTTAGGCCGCCATCTGGAACCTGAACTAAATCAATAGCTGTCAGTTCAACTTGACCGTCACGGATCGGGAACAGGTCTTTTACCTTTTGGATATAAGACTCTTCCTCTTCATCTGTTAAGCCGTTGTGTTTCTCCACTAGCTTTTCTTCCATTTTATATTGATCTAGTCTTTCTTTATCATAAACCATAAATAATTGCGTATCATCCTCAGGCATGAACAAGAAATCCTCCCATGTGAAAAGGAATTCACATGGACTTGCAGACATATCTTGCAAACCACCCATTGTTAGCATCTCAAAGGATTTGCGTGCCACTACCTTACCATCAGAGGTAACCAAAGCAAGTGGTAATTTATTTAACATAATATCCTGATGTGTAGCATTACGAACAAATGTCATTACCAGGAAGCCCGTATTTAATACATTCGTAAAGAACGGAAAAATCCCTACCTCATCACGGACAACCGGTGGCAACTCATCATGAATGAATTGCAACAACTCAATGTCCATCTCTTCCAAATTCTTGGAAGCTAAACTATTCAAGTTTAGAAACAATTCCTTGGAAGGGATGCGGTTTGACGATTGCTCAGGCTGTTCAATGCCAGATACACCTAGGTAAAACTCTTTTTGTAGAAACTCATGAATATCCTCACGGGCCTGTTCTAACCCCTGTTTAGAACCAAACCAATTAACTAATTGCCAACTCATTCTATAACCTCCTGTGCATAAGGCAAGGCGACATGCTTTTCAGCAGTCACCTTGAACGCTTTCTCTATAAAACTTCTACATCCAATTCCCAATTGGATTTATTCAATGTTTGATTCATGTTAACAACTTTTGGCGGGAACGCTAATATCCATGGCTTGCTAGAACCGCTTTTCAGACTGATCTTACTTCCATCCACGATTCCTTCCGCTATTACCTTCTCCTTGTTTCGTTCACGCACTACTACACGCAATGCTTTTGGTTGGAAGGTATCTTCCAAAGCGCTGCGGATTAGCATCGCCACGATTAAACGCCCATCCTCTTTTAAGCCAATATCAAAACCGGTGAAACTAACTGTACCTGGAGCCAAGAAAGGGAGATTGTACATCATATTTTCCAGACGATCCTTTTGCGTTACGGTCAAACGTTTTTCCATAGCTGGATCAATCTCTAGATTTTTTGGCCAGACAAACTCACGTTGTGGCAGTCCAATAATCAGTTTCCATTGTCTAACGTCCATAGATCTTTCGTTTGTCACCAAATCTTCTGGGAAAGTAATTTCCCACGGACGACTGCTCATTGGTGGAATTATTCCAACTGGACTCAGATCAAATTCACCTTTAGCAAATAAATGACCTTCAACAGCAATTGCTAGGTCTAATTTACCCATTTCTACCGGTATTGATGAGGCGTTACGAATAAATAAAGCTACGGTAACAGCCCCTTCACGAGGAATCAAGCTAAAACCCGTAAGTCCTAATGTTCCCTCAGGAATATCTGGCAAGCTATCATTTAAGAAGCGCAAGGTATACTTTTTCTCTTGATCCAGCATTTCGTTCCATGCTGGGTTGAAAGAAACTTCCAGATCGCTTGATTTTAACATTTTTTCTGTCGCTTCTTCAATCCGATTATGCGTAGTCTGAGAAAGGTCTTTCTTGAGATCCTCGTGACTTCGCATTTCATTATCGTTAGTAAACCAATTCTTTAAAAAGTTAAACATAAGATCCCCCTCTTTGCTGTGATACAAAATTCCTATATAATCAATTCCGTTTTTAACGTAGTACGATCTCTAGTCAGTGACTAGGAGTTATTCGCCGGGAAAAAGATTAATTTTGAGCAAGCTGCACTTTCCACTGGGATAAATCAACATTTTCCTTTAGGATGCTCTCTTTTGGAAAAATAAACATCCAAGGCTTGCTTGTTTGGGCATTTACAACAAAATCCTTTAGCTGGAATACACCCTCTGCTACCTTATCACCTGTGGCATCATAAAGAGCCAGTGGCAGTTGTTCAAAAGAAAGATTTTGAGTCGATCCATTCCGAATTAAGAGAATCGCTCGAATTACGCCTTCATCGTTTTGCTTCGCTTGAACGCTCTGAACATTTACTTCCCCTTCTTTTAGCTCAGGAAGACTTTTTGCCAGCTCGATAAAGTATTTCTTTTGATCGTCAGTTAACGATTTTACCCAAGATTCTTCCAGCTCCAAATTTTTCGGCAGTACCATTTTATTTTGAGCCAATTCAAAGGCAAGTTTCCAGTTTTGCAGCAGAACATTTGTCGTGATAAAGTGTTCTCTTGTAAATACAAAATTCCACGGTCGAGCATGGAACGCCGGAATTTCTCCAAGCTCGCTTAGATCAAATTCTTGTCGGGTAAATAGCTTATCGCCCTCAAACAGGATAAGCAAGGTCATTTTCCCCAACGCAACAGGCTGATCGCTTGCATTTCGTACAAAAGCCGCTATTTCAACGCCGTCCTCATGAGGCACCATATTAAATCCAGAGATAGCAATATTGCCCTCTTCCAAAGGCTCCAATTGGTTAGCCATAAAGGACATCGAATATTTCTGCATATTATCTAGCTCATTTTCCCATAACGGGTGTAGGGATAGCGCTGTCACGCGTGTAGTGACATCAGTTGATTTTTGTTTCGTAGTCTTCTTGGCTTTGTCATTCTTCTTATCCGAAGCTTGTTTATCCGTGTTTGTAACAGGCAACACAGACTGTTCCTTACTTTTCGGCAAAGTAGAGGTGTCTTTTTCATCACCTGACAATATATTTTTCAAAAAGGAAAACATGATTTGTCCGCTCCCACATGTATAGTATTGTCTACCTATATTCTTATCTTTTCATATTATCATAAGTAACCTTCAAAACACAAAAGCCCATATTTTCCTTAACTCAATCGTTTCAGGCATTCCATTATACCCTGTTCATAAGGGGTATGTACAATACGCCCTAGCTCGTGTTCATATTTACTGCCGTCTAACTGAATGGTAGATTCTGTGACATACATCATCTCCACCATTTCCCTCATAAAGGGCTGGAACCAGCCAAGCACTGTCATTACTTTCCGGCCAATTGGGACCATGAAATTTTTTCTTCCATTATATAGACGCGCCATCTCCCTGATTTGTTTTGCTGAAATCGTCCCCGAACCTGGAATATTCCAAGTCGTTCCATACGTATTCGGACGTTTAGCCAATCGAATAATCGCTTTGGCTGCATCTGGTGTATAGATGTATTCACGTTTAACAGTAGGATCGCCAATAAAGATACTGGGCTTCCCTTTAGCCAAAGACTCTAGCGTGACATGTAAAACTGTATTCGTTGCGTGTGGACCATAAAAGTCAGGTAAATGAACAAGCATACATGGGGTACCCGACTCGTTCGCTTTCCACACAAGCTGTTCTATCTGTAACCGAATCTTCCCCTTTGTCGTATGTGGTTCTTTAGAGTGCTGTTCATTTACTAACGGTGTTTTGGCTCTACCGTATGCATAGATGTTGTCGATCACAACCACTTTGGCTCCATGATGCTTGGCAGCAGTTAAAACATTGTTCATCAATGCTGGATGGCCTGTTTTCCATTCCGGATATGGAACACTGACACAATGAAAAATCACATCCACACCCTTAGCGGCTTGTAGCAAATCTTCTAGGCTATAGGCATCTCCTGTGTATAAGGACAAAGCTGGGGAATAGTCTCGTTTCTTCGTTTCCAATTCCCATTCGGCTTGTAATTTCGTCAGCTTTGTAGTAGAGCGTGCAAAAGCTACCGTATGAATCCCGTTGCGAAGTAATTCTAAAACTAATTCTGTTCCAATGCTACCTGTAGCTCCAAATACCAATGCTTTGTCCATGATCCTTCTCTCCTTTTTAACCAGTGGTCAATTAATACTTGAGAAAAAACTCGACTACTACTGCCGAGGTTTTTTTGATGGTTTTTTGATTCTTGCCTCTGGATTCTGGTTTCTTGTCTCTGGATTCTTGTTTCTTGATTCTAGATTCTGGTTTCTTGTTCCATCTATTCTTTCATTTTCAGCTTTTCTTTTGGTATTGTTCATGACGTTGCTTGATTATTCAATTCGCTTCAAACTTCAAGCCTCGTGCTCGCCAGTCAATTGGTTAGCCAGAAATCTCACATGCACCTTAACAAGTGCTTCCACATCTTCGTACGTTTGCTTCGTTTGAATGTAATGGACGACAAACCCATGTAAAGAAAGGAATATGACCCATGGTATTGTGAACGTATTTCCAATCCTTTGTAGCGCATCTCCCGCCTCTTCCCTGACAAGGCTTGCAAACGTTTCATAACAACTGTCCTGCTCTGGTCGAGCGTACTCCAATGTCTCCGGCTCATTCGAACAAAACATCATTTCATAATGATGCGGATGGCTAAGGCCAAAATGGATAAAGGTCTCCATTAGCGACTCTAATTTATGCTGGGGCCGGCTCGCAGTATCCGTCTGTTCGATTGATTTTTTCATTTGTTCCTGCAATGTACGATAATCCTCTTGCACAATAGCGTTAAATAGCTCAGCCTTTTCTTTGAAATGATAATATAGTGATCCGTGACTATAGCCTAGTTTTTGTGCAATACTTCGCATGGAAACCGCTCGATAGCCTTGTGTTGCAAATAGTTCGCGAGCTACTTTTACAATCTGTTCACGGCTCAGTTCCTTGGTTACCGCCCTTCTTGCCGCCATCGTGCTTCACTCCTTACAAACTAACTTCAGTTTATTTAACCAATGGTCAATTAATGTTTTCAGTATATCTTGCATTTCTTTACTTGTCAAAGAGTAATATCCGTTATTTTCCTCATCGTGTCCCAAAGAACAGACAACCTATTCAAATCACTTCCTTATTATATATTGCTTTATGCAGGCGATCTTATGATCTATACTTCATTACATCTTTGTACAAAAAAAACGAGCGTAAAGCTCGCTCGTCTCTTTTGTCGTTTATTCTGCGGTGTTTATTATGCAGTATTTCTTACTCCGTATTACCCTCATTGACCATTCTCGCGGTTTTCCTCTGCAAATGCAACAATCGCCACATTAGGAAAATAGCCCCAACGGCAAGACCTACAATTAAACCAATCCAATAGCCGAATGCACCTAAATCGGTAATTTGTACCAACAAAAATCCGAGTGGTAAACCAATCACCCAATATGAAATCAAAGCAACAATAAAAGTAATGTTTACGTCCTTATAACCGCGCAGCGCTCCTTGAATAGGGGCGGCAATCGCATCAGACAACTGAAAAAAGATGGCATATAATAAGAAATGCTGAGCCAGCTCAAATACTTCAATGTCATTCGTGTAAAGGGAAGCCACTTCTTTGTTGAAGATAACCAAAGCTACTGAAAATAATAACCCCAATGCTACGGCAATGCCGATTCCTAAAAAACTGTACTGACGTGCATCCTTCATTCGTTTTGCCCCTACCTCATGACCAACCACAATCGTTAATGCCATGGCGATACTCATCGGTATCATATATAGGAAGGAAGCAAAATTCATTGCCACCTGATGGGCAGCAATCGTAATGGTATCGAATCGACTCATCAGCAGAGTAACAGCCGCAAAAATACTGGTCTCAAAGAAAATGGAGAATCCAATCGGCAAGCCTAATTTTAAAATTTCTCCCCATGTCTTAAAGGAGAGCTTATGAAGCTTACTAAACAATCCGTACTCCCGAAAATTCCCTACGCGTAAAATAACAAAATAAGTAATCACCAAAATAATCCAATAGGTAATAGTCGTCGCTACCCCTGCACCAACCCCACCTAATCGTGGCAAGCCGAATTTACCGAAGATTAATAAGTAATTTAATACAACATTAATCGGTAAAGAGATGAGGGAGATAAACATAGTGACTCTAGTCTCACCCAAAGCATCGATGAAGCAGCGCAAAACGGTGTAGACAAAAAGCGGAATGATACCAAAAGCAAGTGCCAATAAAAAGTTCTGAGCAACCCGGTGCACCTCTGGTTCCAGCCTCATGCCGCCCAGGATGGCAGGAATGGCAAATATACCAATCACAATGACAGAGAGCGCGATTGCCACACCTAGATAGATTCCTTGAAAAACAATATAAGGAACCTTTTCTTTCTTCTGCGCCCCAATCATTTGAGCGATGATTGGAGTGACCGCTAACAGAATTCCGTTTAATCCGGTAAAAACAGGCGCCCATATACTAGTCGCAATTGCTACGCCCGCTAAATCATTCGCCCCGGCATGTCCAGACATAATCGTATCAAAAAAGGACATTGCAAAAAGAGCCACCTGTGTAACCATGATTGGCAACAAAATGAGTAAAAAATGTTTCGATTTTTGAGATAAGTTGTAAGTTTGATTCATAATTGACCCCTGTATTTTTTTGGATAATTACAAAGTCTAATTATAACATAGTTTGGATTTTTTAATGGTAGTTTATGTGAGGATAAAACCTTTTGAAATAAGATATAGGGTATAAATTATATTTTACGTAATTAGATACAATTCTGTCTATTATATTCGCTATATTTTGCTTATTTGTAAACATAATATTAATTTATATAGTCCTTATTCCTTTTTTTTACAAATGAAAGAGTAACATGCTACTGACAAAGATTGGTAATGGAAAGGATTTTATAATTTACAGTATATTACAAATCGTTGTGAAGGTAGGTGCTATACTGCGTGAACTGGTAGAGGGCAAATCCAGAGACCTTTTAGCTAAGGAATTGGGACATAAAAACTACAAAACACTAGACATCTATATGCGCCGCAAGAACTTACTTGCCAATGCTGCTCAGTGTCAAAAATTCGCTACTGATCTGTAATCACATTCTTTTTATACTTCCTTACTAACGTAGGCTGTTCTCATGGATTGAAATTCACCAATTAATTTCAACAAGATAGATAGAGGAAAAAACCCTTTAGACATCTATTGAAGTTGTCTAAAGGGTTTTCTTATTTCACTCAAATGATTTTATTAAGAGACTGTAATAGTAAAGGTTTCAGATACTTCTCCGCCTTGACCATCTTTTGCAGTTACAGTGATAGTTGCTGTTCCCTTAGCTACTGGAGTAACTACGATATCGTTACCTGATACAGCTACTGTAGCAATCCCAGCGTCGTCGCTTTTTGCAGTAAGTGTCAAAGTATCTCCATCAGCATCTGTGAAAGTACCAGATGCATCAACAGTTACATCAGTACCTACTGTTCCAGTTTTGTCATCAATAGCTGCAGCTACTGTTGGAGCATTATTTGTTTTCGCTGCTTCGTTTACTGTAATAGTAAAGGTCTCAGATACTTCTCCACCTTTACCATCTTTTGCAGTTACAGTGATAGTTGCTGCTCCCTTAGCTACTGGAGTAACTACGATATTGTTACCTGATACAGCTACTGTAGCAATCCCAGAGTCGTTGCTTGCTGCAGTAAGTGTCAAAGTATCTCCATCAGCATCTGTGAAAGTACCAGTTACATCAACAGTTACATCAGTACCTACTGTTCCAGTTTTGTCATCAATAGCTGTAGCTACTGTTGGAGCATTGTTTGCTGGAGTCTGAGCAACTACAACCTCTTTATTAGTAGAAATAGCATTGAAATTGTTTACTAAGTTACCATTTTTATCTTTCAAGCTGTTGTTGTTTAGAAGCGCAATTGACAGAACATCATTCAACCCTTTTTGTTCAAATACTAGTGTAATTGTATCAGAAGGAGTAACGGTTGCTTTGTAATCTGTACCAGGGATTAAAACGTTACCTTTAGAATCTTTAACTGTTAATGCTTGAGCAGCTACCGCTTCATTTGCAGTTAGGGCTTCGTCAAATTTAACAGCAACAGAATATCCATCAGTACCAACTTCAAATTCTTCAACCGGAATTAGAGATGGAGCAATTTTATCTGCTACAGATGCATCAGTGTTAATTACAAAAGCATTGCCTAATGCAGTCTCAGTTCCAACAGGTGTAGCAATTGTTTTTACCTTAACATTTGCTACAGATTTATCTTTAAGCTCATCCACAAGTGTTAGTGTAATTACACGACCATCGATAGTTGCATTAGCCAATTTTACATCCTTGCTACCATCTGTTACTACAAAATCACCAGCGTAAAGAATAGAAGGTACTCCACCATCTTTAGAAAGAGTGATTTTAATTGTTTTTGCATCTACTGCTTCAGCTTTCTCTACAGTTGCTAATGTTTCAGCTACTGCGCCAACCAAAGAAACTTCTTGATCATCGATTGTATTACCTGCTAAGTCTTTAATTCCAGCTAAGTAGATAGATGCTACATCAGCAGTTGAAACAGGAGTATTTCCTTGTTTCCAAGAAGTAGGGAATGTGAATACAACAGATTTACCTGTTGCATCTAGATCAACTGTTGCACCAGCTGGTAGGTTGTAGATACCTTTATTAGCAATTGCATATTTGAAACTAGCAACATTTGTAGCAGAAGTTAGATCCAATTTTTCATTAAATGCAATAACTACTTTGTTCTTAGCAGAATCTTTGATTTTGCTAGCAACTGCCGGAGCTGTCTTATCTGGAACGATTACCAAATGGTCAACAACTGCATCCATTGGGTTACCTGCTAAATCTTTAATTTCAGAAATACTAAGTTTGAAAGGAGATTCTTCTGGATTAAACTTAGCACCACCTGGTAATTTGACAACTACTTTAGTTTCATCATCTGTACCAGATACTTGTTCAAATGCTATTGGTTGAATGCTGATAAGTTTACCGTCTTTATTTTTTAAAGTAACTTTTGCACCAGCAAGTTTAACTTTTTCATTGAAGGAAACAATAATTTTCTCCTCAGAATCTGCTGTAACTGCATTCACAAAAGGTTTTTCGGTATCAATTTCTGGCTTAAAGGAGATTTTGATATCTTCAGTAGTTTTATTTCCGTAAAAATCTTCAATACCTTTAGCAATAACGATTTCTCCACCAGCATTCGGGAAATTAGTACCAAAAGTAGCTGTATATTTGGTTCTATCTAATCTGTCTTGTTCAACAGTTGCAGTTACTGCTCCAAATTTTACAACAGGAGTAGTTTTTACTTCACGATCGAATTTGAAAGTAACTGCTGTTGTAGAAGCACTTACTAGAGTAGCTGTTGGTGCAGTTACAATTCCATCAACAGAGAATTTAGACTCTAACTCAACATTTTTTAATGTAGCGTAGTCTTCCAATACATTTGCTTTTACTTTTAACGTATGCTCACCTGCTGTTAGAGCATTAGCAAGTTGAATTGTTAATTTTGTACCAGTAGCATCAAGTTCCAATGAAGTAGCAGAGAATAGTTGACCATCAATTGTGTAGTTAGATGGTACTTTTACAGCAGTATCTTTAACTGGTTCACTGAATACTACCTCTAATTTTTTGTTACCAACAGTTTTAACTGCAGATACTGTTGGAAGAGTAAGGTCTGTTAGAGAAATATTTTGTACGGTAAAATCGTCTCCTAATTCTACTCCTGCAGTATCTTTAATTTTCCCGTCTACAGTTACTGATATTTTACCTGTTTGATTAACAAGTGCTGTTCCTAGAGTCAATACAACAGATGTTTTGTCGTCCGATAGTTTAGCATCGATTACAGTGTTTGAACCAGTTACCTTAAATTTATCTGTTTTAATACTTGCTTCATCAACAGCTTTTGTAAAGTTAACTTTGATTTGTTTTAAGTTAATAGCACTTACGCTTTCAACTTTCAAATCACCAGCTTTAGCAGCATCAACAGCAGCTTTTTTCTTAGCTACACGAGCTTCAAGAGCTGCTTTTTTGTCAGCGTCAGTTACAGCGCTAACTTTAGCAACTGCAGTTACACCAAGAGCTTCCGCTTTAGCGATTGCTTCTGGAGTGTCAAGTGCAGCAGCTTCGTAAGCAACAACTGCTTCTTCAGCTTGTTTTAGAATTGCATCTGGATTAAGAGGTTTTTGCTCAGGTTGCATTTCTTTTTCAGTAGAAACTTTACCTTGAGCATCTACAGCGTAGAAACCTTCTTCGCCACCGATTTTCTCGAAGTCTTCGCTAGTTACCGTTCTGTATTTAACTTCTTTACCAGCTAGTTTAGCGTCCATCAATTCTTGCAATGTAGCTACTTCACCATCCCAGTTTACATAAAGAACGCTGTTTTCAACATTCTCTAGACCGGAATCATATAAATCTTTAACTAGCATTGCATTTTGTTTAATGAATGCATCGTCAGAATAGAATCTGTCCACTTTTCCACCAATATAAATTCCGCCAGATGCTGCGAAAGCAGAAGTAGCCATACTAGTTACTAGTGCTGTAGATAGCACTGATAGGATTACTTTTTTATTCACTTACTACCCCTCCAAATATCGTATATTGAAGAATCTAATTTGCTTGTTTACATAACATTTATGTATTAGATAGATTAGAGACCGAAGTCTCTAATCTATCCATACATTTTGGCTTATAAGATTGACGACTGTACCTTATTTGTTAAATTTGATATTTAGATCAAATTTTTCTTTGCCTACTTTTACATAAGCTTCGTCAACTTTTTTGTAGCTCTTAGTGAAATCAAATTTACCGTCTTTAACTTCTGCAGTAAATTCTTTGTCGCCAAGAACGATTGTTACTTCTTTTTCATCTTTCAAATCACCAGTTAATTTACCAGCGATCTCATAACCATAAACTCCTGCAAGTACTTCAGTAGCTTTTTGTGTAGTGATGTCTAGATCAGCATCTTCACTTGGATCTGGTTTTTCACCATTCCATTTTTGTTTTAGGAATTGATCCATTAGGGTTTCTTTGTTTTCATCTTTCTTCAGGTAACCCTCAGTTTTTGCATCGTCAGTGCTGATTACATACAATACATAATCGATATCGTCAGAATCATCATCAGTATCAACTAGTACTACATAGTCATCAGTGTCAACTCCGCCAAGGTCTTTACCGTCTTTGTCGAAGTAAACAACGTCTTTGTTAAGTCTTACGCTTTCTTTCTTAGAATCTGCAGTGTTGAAGTAGATCTTCTTAGATTCTGTTTTTGTTACAAGTGCAGGAATTACTGCTTCTACACCAGCATCTTCATGTTCAGAAGATTTGATAGTTTCGTATTTGTACTCGTCACCACGAGCGTTAACGATGATTTTAACATCATCCTCTTCGATTAGCTTGTCGCTATCTACGCTGTAACGGATGAAAGTTTTCTCAAGCTTGTCGCCGTTGTCACCATCATATTTGAAGTCTTCTTCAACCCATTTGTTGTTGTCATCACGGTGTTTGATTTTTAGGTAGTCTGTGCTTCCTTTAGTGTAAGCTTCAGTAACCACACCAAACTCAGAACCAGATGCAAGACCTTTGGAATCTACAACGAATACTGCTTCTAGATCGCTACCGTCTACAGTGTAGTAAACTTCAGCGTCTTTCTCAGCAACGTCTTTCCATTTCAAGATCTTAGGACTTTTCAGTTCAGGTTTGCTACCGGAAGAAGTAAGATCTTTAGTTCCGTCGATCAAGACAGTGCTGCTATTGTATTCATACGTTTTACCGTTGATTTTAACTGTCTCATCGCTCTTCTTGGAGTTTTTGCTCCATTCAGATTTGGATAGAGATTTTACTTTAGAAGGGTCTTTCATTTCAACTTTTTCAATATCACCACTTGCATTCATTTCGATTTGTGCAAGGATAAATTTTTTGTCGTTGGACAAAGTTAGGTATTCTTTAGCAAGTTCGTCTTCTTTTTTCTTCAAGTCGCTGAACTTGTCGCCTTTTTCGTTTTTGATATATTTGCCTTCTAGTTTAACTGAAGTAGTTTTACCTTTTTCAGTGAAAACTTTGAAGACATATCTATCGTTGACATTATCCCAAGTACCGGAAGTAGAGATAACTGCCAATTGTTTGCGATCGTTAGCTTCATATCCTTCGATGTGGCGAATACGGCCTACAGCGTCAAGATAGATTTTAACTTTTGTACCTTCAAGGTTCTTAACATCATCAGAAGAGATAGTGTCTTCGATTTCCTTGTCTTTGTCTTTCGCGAAAGAAGCATTTCTGAAACGGTATTCTTTACCGTCGATGCTGATGCGGTAGTCGCTTTCAGACTTCGTACGAACTTTTTCAACTTTACCTTCAACTACAGTACGGTTAGCGAAGATTAAAAGTTTGTCTTTGTTACCGTCTGCACGGTATGCATGGTAAACGTCCATTTCTTTAAGGTCAGCCAATTTAGCTGGTTTACCATCCAAGAATACTAGGTAGTCAACGCCTTCTTTTTTACCATCAAGAGATAGATCTTTACCTACCAAAGTAGTGACTTTCTTGTCAGACACTTTTTTGATAAGCTCAGAACCGAAGTGGTTGTTTACCCAGTTTTGGTCGCCACTGCGATCGTCAACGATGCTTAGGTAACGAACTTCATTCTTAGTGTTAAGAACTAGCTTAACAGAATAAGCATCGTCAGCTTCTAGCAATCTTTGTAGAGCATCTTGTACATCAGATGCTTTTGTAGCGCGCTCAAAGTTGAACGTTACAGTTACATCTTCAGCCAAATCGTATTTTTTCTCGCTATCAAGTTCTAGAGTAAGTTTCTCGAACTTGTCTTTTTTGATTTGGTCTTTGTCTTTAGAAGGAGACAATTTTTTACCATTAACATGGATAGCTTTGTATTTATCGAAAACAACTGTTTCGTCTTCGGAACCTTCCATCCATACTACAGTGTTGTCTTTGTCTTTGATCCATACTTGTACGCGTTGACCAGCGTAGTCGTTAGCATTGATGCTGTCAGCAACTTTGTACTTCACTTTGTTGAAGAAAGATTTGCTGTCAGAAGTCAATTCTACTTCGTTGTATTTCAAAGATCCAAGACCGATTACTGGTACGTTAGAAACTGAAGGAAGATCTTCAGGTTTGTTACGATCAGTCATAGTCCATTTTGTATCGTAAACATGTACATGTAGGTACTCAGTTAGAAGGTTCTTACCAGCAAGAACTTCGTGATTGTTGTTAGATCCAACAGTTGTTTGTTTCATTAGATCAACACGAAGAGAGTTGTCTAACATCTTCAATACGTCACCACGAACAGCTGGTTTGTTAGCATCGATAGTTACGCCATTGGAAATTCCCAAAGTGGACGCTTGTGCGATGAAGTTGTTTGGCCAAGTACCTTTTTGAAGTGCCATTGGCTCATAACCTAGTGCACGAACCAACATAGTAGCTGCTTCAGCATATGTTACTGTGTTGTTTGGACGGAAAGTTTTGTCTGGGTAACCTTTTGCAAGGTCTTCGCTAACTGCGATGCTAACCCAACCTTTGAACCAGTCAGTAGCAGTAACGTCTTTAAAGAATGGATTGAAAGTTGCAGTGTTTGCAGCTTGCTCAAGTCCACGAGCACGTACCATCAAAGTAGCGAACTCAGAACGTTTGATTGTTTGGTCAAGGTTAAGGTTACCTTTTTCATCCCCTGCAGCCAAACCAAGTGCTTGCAAACGTTTGATAACTTTCTCCATGCTTGGATCTAATTGTGGTGCAGTAGTTTTTGTTTCTTCTGTAGTTTTTGCTGCTTCTTCTGCTCCTGCAACAACAGGAACTACGGATAGTGCTAGTGCACTTGCCAATAAGCTATTAACAACCTTTTTCATAACCTTAGGTTCTCCTCCTCTAGTATATAACAATTGATTTTGGGATATCTTATTACTAGTTGTCTCTTTCTTTTTCCAGCCCGAATCCTGCAAGCGCGTTTCACCCCCTTTCGCAGGATCGCATATAGAAAGAACAAAATCCTTCATAAATTACGCAAAACTAGCGAATCATGTCATAAAAGTGCAACAGTCATTAGTGTATCATAGTTGCTAGACTTCGTGAATCCTTTTTTAGGAATCTAACCGTAATTACTTCGACATACTATTAAACGCATAGGATTTTAAAAAGTTGCGGTTGTTGCGTACATTTTTTTAAAAAACTTTTCGTAAGTTGATAATTCTGGATGAATTGAGTCACAAAGGTAATTATAAATATCGAATTTCCAATTGTCACCTACAATCTTTTTCCATTTTTGCTACCGCATACCAAAAAAGAGGGGATAGAATAATCTATCCCCTCTTTAACTGTTTGCCTACAAACAGTTGGTAATTCCCCTATTTTTGTGTGTTTTATTAACCTTTAGTTGATTGCAAAACGGCATTTTCGTATGACATAACAGCCAGGTTTAGCTGATGCAAATTCTTTTGATAGCTGTTTTCCGCCTTAGATAGCTCTTCCTCAGCAGTAACTACCTCAACTGCTGTTGCCAAGCCGTTCTCGAAGCGTAACTTAGTTAAACGATAGTTCTCTGTTGCAGCTTCTGTACCCTTTTTAAGGGCTTCTAGTGCAGTTTTAATTGAATTTAAGTTGTAGTAGGACTGCATGAGATCCACTTTAACTTGATTTTGTGTTTGTGTTAAAGCTAATTTATTTGTTTCGTAGTCATTCTTAGCTTTTTGGCCCCCGAATCCAGAGAGGATCGAGTACTTCTCAATGACTTCCAGTTCTTTTTCTGAGTTTGTAATTTCTTGTTGAGCAGTTAGGATGTCTACATGTTCTTTTAATGCTTTGTTGATTGCTTTTTCAACATCCATCACTTCTACATTTTCACTTGTTTGTTTTGTCAGTAGGTTCCATTTTTTATTCAGGTCTACACCCATAAATTTGTTAAGCTCTAGTCTGGCGATGTCTTTTGCAGACTCAGCTTGAGCAACTGTAGCCTTAGCCTGAGCTACCCCTGCTTCTGCTTGCAATACATCCGTTTTTGCACGTGTACCTACACCAAATGCTGCATTAGCAATTTTCAACTGAGATTCGGAACGTTCCAGACTTTGTTTTTTTAATGTTAAATCATCCTCAGCATTTAACAAATCAAAGTATAGTTTCTCTGCACCTAGCTTAAAGCTACCCTCAGAACGTTTCAAGGCAAGCTTCCCAAGCTTCTCCTGTCCCTCCGCTTTAACCGTTCCTACATATTTACTATTCGCAGTGCCAACATCTTCAATCATGCCTTCCTTGACTTTAGTACTAGCGAAAGCAGCCGCGTTTGCGGCAATCATCGCATTATCTACAGCAATCTTTGCTTTTTTATAGTCCAGATTATTTTCTAATGTAAGCTGTACCGCTTTTTCAATAGTAAGATCGTTAGCTCCTACTTCTTGTTCCTTCTTAACAGTCACTTGTTGAGTTGTTGTTGGTGCTGCTGTAGTGGCTGCCGCAGCAAGTCCACTACCTGAAGTCATAACCATCGCTGCTACTGTTAGAGCAACCCATTTTTTTGAATAAGGAAAATTCATATCTGTACACTCCTTCTCTCTTACCATTCGATTTATGAAACTTTCACGTCTATCTACATTAGTACCATACCATATTTGGCGTAAATTGGTCTCTGGCAAATCATTCGTATTTTGTTACAGATTTGCTTAGACTTTGATTTACTTCATCCTAAGTCTTGTATACAACACTCAGGTCTCTTATGCAAATTGCTTGTATTGCAAATGCATTTTTCCTTGTACTCATTTACAATACGTCTACTATCTGCAAAAAATTACACAACGTTTGCAAGGTTCTCTGTTTCTCGTTATGCTGGTAGCATGAGGTGATGCAAATGTTACAACATTATAAAACCCTGGCTGGCTACGGAGAAGATGAGATCGTTATTGAACGGTCCCGCTTCATTGGTTACGCACAGCGTGTAACTACAGAAGAAGAAGCGACTGCTTTCATCGCTATGATAAAGAAAAAGCATTGGGACGCAACCCATAACTGTTCTGCATTCGTCATAGGGGAGAATGACCAAATCCAGCGTTCCAGCGACGATGGTGAACCAAGCGGCACAGCTGGAAAGCCCATATTAGAATGCATCAAGAAAAATGGGGTAAAAGATACGGTTGTTGTCGTAACTCGCTACTTTGGTGGTATCAAATTAGGAGCAGGCGGGCTGGTACGCGCTTATACAGCAGGTACGGTCACAGCATTGAAAGCAGCCGGCATCGTTGCCCACATTCTTCACCAAGAAGTAATCATTTCATTAGATTATCATTGGTGGGGGAAGGTGGAAAACGAGCTGCGACTGGGAAACCACCGAGTAGCAGGTATTGATTACGCCGATTCCGTAACCGTTCGGGTACAGTTGCCACAAGGAGAGGAAACAGCCTTTATCGAACGAATCACAGATCTTACAAATGGTAAGGCTACACTGACCCTCGGAAATAAAGAGTATGTAGAGCTACCCGTCGAAGCCATTCAGGAAGATACCGAATAAAAAAGGGATGACATCTTGAAAGATTATACAAAACCAGTATCTACTTAACTATACGCATAAAACCATTTGAAGGTTGCACCTTCCTATTAGACAAATGGTTTCCTATACAACTATATAAGGATTATTTGTGAAATACTAGACCTTACTCGTATGAACAAGCACTTGCCAAATTACGGCAGGTGTTTTTTATTTCTAACTTTGCACCTATATTAATGAAGGAAAATTTACAGACAAAGATTTATTTCTTAAAAAAATCAAACACGCAACAGTTCATTTCCCGCTTATTTTCAACCCTAACACATACATAATCCGTTTTTGTTTGCCTACTTTTCTCTCCTAATGTCTAGGAGATGAAAAGTGATCCATCAATTTTTTATCACTACCTTTTAAATCTTGGGCTTCATGTTTATCGTTCGTAATTTTTTCAGCCGTGTCTAAAATAAAAAAGAGCCGCTAATTGAAGAGCGGCTCTTACTATTATTGACCTCGACGCATCGAGTTGCTTACTTTTAATTTTAAACGTTCATAAGCATTGAGGATTGGACGGTGCTTACGACCAACCAAGCCTACAATTTCGGTCACCATGTGAATGACAAACCCTAAAACAGCCAGAATAATAAGCGTCATCCAAATGGTATGCTGTGCGTTGGTTACCTTTGTAAGCAGGATAGCTGCTCCACCAAAAAACGCACTCATTCCATAGATTGTGATAACTGTTGTTCGATGGGAGAGTCCCATATTCAACAAGCAGTGGTGCAAGTGCCCTTTATCTGCACTGGAAATTGGTTTGTTATTCAGAATACGACGTACAATCGCGAAGAACGTATCCCACAACGGAACCCCCAGAACCACAATTGGAATGATAAAGGAAACAAATACCGCTTCTTTAAAGCCCATAATGGAAAGAGCCGCTAAATTAAATCCTAAGAATAACGCTCCTGTATCACCCATAAAAATTTTGGCTGGATGGAAGTTAAAATAAAGGAAGCCAATGATTGCTCCAAGCAAAATGAAGCAATACATCGCAACACCAGTATCCTTCATGATAATCGCCATAACACCCATAGTAGCTGTGGCAATACCAGACACACCAGCAGACAGTCCGTCTAATCCATCAATCAGATTAATGGCATTAGTGACCCCAATAATCCATACCATCGTAATAGGAATAGCTAGTACAGCTAACCAGCCTGTGGAGAAGTCTAAGCCAACATCCCCGAATGGAAGATTCACTACTCCAATCTTTAAGCCAAACCCGATTACGACAACCGCTGTTCCGATGATTTGCCCAAGCAGCTTCCACTTAGGGGACAACTGATACTTATCATCGAGAATCCCGGTGATTAGCACAATCGTTCCACCTATAAAGATTCCCAGCATTTCATTTGTTAAAGGCTTTAAGAAAATAAACAGCGCCACTACAAATCCTATAAAAATCGCAAGTCCACCCATGCGCGGCATAATTTTGGTGTGTACTTTTCTATCGTTGGGAGCATCAACTGCTCCAATTTTTATTGCTAGTTTTTTTACATATGGTGTAGCGATAAAAGCCACAACCATTGCAGTCAACAGTCCGAAGACATAACCAGACATGATGTTTCCCCTCTCTACTGAGACTCGGAACGTTTCTTCAAACGGCTCCACAGCACTGTGGCGACAAAGTGTGGTATTGCCAGTTGTCTTCTCCATCTCGATGGATCTTTTAGTAAGCGATATAGCCATTCCAAGTGTAATTGCTGCCACATTTGTGGGGCACGTTTTACTTTACCAGAAATGACATCTAAGCATCCTCCAACTCCCATAGCAAGTGAAACAGGAAGTGCATCCCAGTATTTTGCTATCCATTCATCTTGTTTTGGTGCACCCATGGCTACAAATAGTAAATTTGGTTTCTTTTCTTGTATATCTGCGACAATTCTGGCCTCTTCCTCAGGCTTAAAATATCCATGTTGTCGACCAACAATGTTTGCTTGTGGAAAACGTTCCTGTAGAACTTCAGCCGCTTTCTCATTTACATCCGGCGAAGCCCCTAATAAATAAATTCCCCAATGATTTTCATTGGCTTGTATCATGAGATGCTCTAATAATTCAACACCTGTAACACGTTCGCGTATCGGGGCGTTTAACCACCGAGCTGCATAAATAATTCCAATGCCATCTGGCACTACATAGGCTTGTTCCATCAAGCGTGCCATGTTTTTGTTTCCTTGAGATAGCATCACGATTTCTGGATTGGCGGTAACGACGTGTGTACGCTCCCCAAGTCTGACAAGATCGGTCAAATGCTGCACCGTATCCTGCAAACCTTTAGTAGAAAACGGAACCCCCAGGATTCGCGCGACTTTCATAATATATGCCCCCACTAATTCTATTATGTAGGCCTTAAAGAGACAGGTTGCACGTAGCCAATTTTACTCTAAAAGAAAGGCACATTCAAGATCAATTCCAGAATGTGCCCATGTTCTTCTTTGTCTAATTTGCTTATTTATTGGCGATGGCAAACATAATTTCGCCTTCTGCCACTACTTTTTCGCCAACTCGCGCCACTGCATTTCCTTTTCCAACAGAACCGCGAACCCTTGTCATTACTACTTCTAACAGCAATGTGTCACCTGGCTTTACTTGTTCTTTAAAACGGAAATTGTCAATACCTGCAAAAAAAGCTAATTTCCCTTTATTCTCTTCTTTACCCAAAATTGCTACTGCACCGACTTGAGCAAGTGCTTCCACAATTAATACGCCTGGCATAACAGGATAGCCGGGAAAATGCCCCTGAAAAAATGGTTCATTCATCGTTACATTTTTCAATCCAACAGAGCGTTTCCCGTATTCTACCTCTACAATTCGATCCACTAAAAGAAATGGATAGCGATGAGGGATGATCTCCTGAATTTGTACAGCATCTAAGATTGTTGGATATTCCACGCGTTTTTCCTCCACTTCCATATTTTCACTAGCTATGCTATGTATGTGAGTTGTTCGATCTACTTACAATATAAGTACTCCCTTGTCTTGTCCCAATCAGGACGAGGGTTTCCTATAAAGGGGCACTTCGGTTACGGAGTGCTCTTTTCTCCTATATCCTTGTTTAACAATAATACTTTCATTAAATAAATGGCACTGGTCAAAATGGAGAACAAAATAACGATCCATAAAAATAATTCACCATATGTGTATTGAAACATGATGGAAGTAAACACGATATAAAATAACACGGTGGTTACCTTCCCATAAATATTAGCCGATACGAGCTTCTTTCCACGAAAATGAAAAAAGGCAGAAAGAATAATCATTGCTAAATCTCGTAAAAAGAATACGGATGCAGCCCAAATGCTGATACGACCAGATAGCAAGAACGAAAAGATAACGGCTAACATCATCAATTTATCGGCTAGTGGATCGAGCATTTCACCTGTTGCAGTAGTCATTTTATAAGTACGTGCTATATATCCATCCACCACATCCGTAAGGCCTGCGAAGATAAGAATGAAATAGGCCCAGATAATATGGTCGGAAAAGAACACAATCAGGTAGATCGGGACCAATGCGATGCGTAAAAGAGTTAACGCATTAGGAACATTCACCGAGCATACCTCCGTTTATTCCGGCTCTGTAACAAGAGCGAGAAGAGTATTTTCCAGAGAAAATCGTTCATCTTATGTTCACACAAGCACTTCTCATTATACCCTTTTCAGCGAACAAACAGCAACTAGGAGTAAGGAAGGAATCAAATCTATTCCATTTTGCACCCTCATCATGAAAAAAGAAGCCCTCTTCCCCTACAGAAAAGGACTTCTATCTGATCATGCTTGTACTTTATTAATTTGAAAACATCAAATCGTAAATATGCTTATACGTCTCAAACTGGAATGCTTGGGATAGAGGCATCTTTCCCACGACAGAAAACCCGATAGCAAGGCCTATCGCAAGAGAGATAAATAACAGGATAGGCACCATGGTTACTTTTACAAGCACTCTTGGGAAGCTCCTACCTTTTTTCGACTTTACCTCTTTTGCATCCAACTCTTCACGTTGTGTGTTACGTCCTCTCACCTGGTTCACTGCTTGGGGTCCTCCTTACTAATTTCCTATCGGCTACGTAGCATATTTGCTGTACTCATCATCTGATCGCTAATTGATAGCGCACGTGCATTAAATTGGTAGGCACGTTGAGCTAGCATAAGCTGAGTCATTTCGTGATTCAGCTCTACGTTTGAAGTTTCCAGCATGCCTTGGCGCAGTTGACCTTCACCACTAGCATAATCAATTCTGGTCATACCTGCCAAATCAGCGGCGTTATTCGTAATACGTAGATTATTTTGACCTACTCTCTCATATCGATCTTGGTTTTTAATCTTAAATAAAGGAATTGTACTGATAGATGCTGACTTTCCATTAACAAGGATTTCACCGTGATCGTTGACAGTAATTTGTCCGCCTTGCGGGTCATCGATATCAATTTCAATACCTGAAGCGTCGACAAGTACTTCACCAGTAGCCGTTAGCAGATTATACCGCTCATTTGCATTCTTTTGCAAATGGAAATTACCATTACGTGTTGCATAATACTCTTCTGCAGGGCGTCCATTACGGAAAATGACTTGTCCGTTTTCATCCATCATTTGCTTGCGGACTATAAACATGCCGTCGCCTTCAATCATAAGGTCAGTGGGAGCTTCTGTCGTAAGCACTCCACCTTGCTTTAGACTGGTGCGGGTCATGCCCAGCTTCACACCGCTTCCAATAGAGATGCCCGCTGGCGTATTACGATTGACTTGATCCGTAACTGGTTGTTTGTCCATAGTGTCTGACAACAACTCGGAAAAATCTGCGCTGCTCCCCTTAAAACCTACAGTGTTCACATTAGCAATGTTATTTGATGTAACGTCAAGCACCTGTTGGACAGCACGCAGGGCAGATGTAGAAATATTTAATGATTGCATGCAGGCTCCCCTTTTCTATTAGGTTACACGTCCAACTTCATTTACGGCTTTATCCATCGTACCGTCCAATGTGGTAATTACGCGCTGATTTGCTTCATACGATCTCATTACCGTCATCATATCAGTCATTGTACGGGTTGGATCAACATTGGCACGCTCAATCCATCCTTGTCGGATAGCATAGCGCCCAGTGTCAGTACCGTCAAGAGCTTGTACATCCTCAGGATTTTGCGGACGAAATACATTGTTTCCCTCACGCACCATTTGAAAAGGATTATTTGCTTTTACAAGTCCTAATTGACGTGTCGTACCGTCTGACAGGTGAATGAGTCCATCAGCATCAATCGTTATTTTCCCATCTAATAGACCCGTGTCATCACTAATCTGAATAGGACGATTATCATTGCCTAACAGATAGTAGCCATCAGAATTCACCAGATATCCTTGGGTATTTACATTCCAATTCCCATTGCGTCCATAGCGAATTTGTTCCGCTGTTGCCGTCCCGTTTACGTTTTCCAATTTAGCTACACTAACAAATAGCTTAGGCTGAACTGGTTTCCGATTAAAGAGGGGGGCATTTTCCGGGATTGGCAGGTTATCCGTCAAAGCAACATCATACGGATTATTACTCTCAGCAATATCGCCTTGAATAAAGTTAGAAATCGATTCAGACATATAGACACCTTGATGCAGTCTGCCGATTTGTACCGAATGCCTGTCAATCTTCGGGTAGCCCTTTACCTCGGGACCTTCTTCATCATTCATACGCATCAATAGCTCTTCAGGAAACGAGCGTAGCACGCCCTCATTCTGTTTGTATCCTGGTGTATTTATGTTGGCCAAATTGTTAGCCAACGCCTCTTGACGGTTCTGCAATGCCACCATGCCGGAGCCGGCCGTGTATAGCCCTCTAATCAAGAGAACTCCTCCTTATCCAAAAAACTTTTTACGACTAGGAAGTTTATCCAGATAATCAAGCATCAAGCCTGTTCCTTTGGCTACGCAGTTCATGGGTTCTTCTGCAACCAATACAGGTACCTTCAGCTCGTCCATCAGCATTTGATCTAAACCGTGCAGGAGCGCTCCTCCGCCGGTCAAGAAAACTCCCTTATCAATAATATCGGCAGAAAGCTCTGGAGGTGTTCGTTCTAAAACATTTTTTGAAGCTTGTACGATCTGACTCACTGATTCAGCCAGGGAAATCTGTACCTCCTGCGAACGAATCGTGATGGTTTGCGGCAAGCCACTTACCATATCACGTCCGCGGATGTCCATTTCATCCTGGCGTGAACCATAGACAGTTCCGATCTGTACTTTGATGTCTTCAGCCGTCCGTTCTCCGATTAACATTTTATATTTACTCTTTATGTACCTCATAATGGCTAGGTCGAATTTATCACCAGCTACTTTGATCGATGAGGCGGTGACGATATCTCCCATGGATAGAACCGCTACATCCGTGGTTCCACCGCCTATATCAACTACCATATTACCAGATGGTTGGTAAATATCCATTCCAGCTCCGATAGCTGCCACCTTTGGTTCTTCTTCAATGAACACTTCACGTGCCCCTCCACTTCGCTCAGCAGCCTCACGGATTGCTTTTTGCTCAACAGATGTAATATTGGTTGGGCAGCAGATAAGAATACGAGGACGCGCGAAAAAGCTTTTTGCTCCGATTTTAGCCATAAAGTGTTTTAACATTGCTTCTGTAATCTCGAAATCAGCTATAACCCCATCACGCAAAGGACGAATCGCAATAATGTTTCCTGGTGTACGGCCGACCATACGATGTGCTTCGTTCCCGACAGCCAAAACCTTTTTGGTATGATCATCTATTGCTACTACGGACGGTTCATCTAAAACAATGCCTCTGCCTTTAACATAAATTAACACATTGGCAGTTCCTAAGTCGATTCCAATATCTTTACTCAACATGAAAGGGCCTCCCTGTACTTACTAACCTTGCTACCTAATACTATAGGAATTATTTTGGAAATGTACAAGGAAAACCTTCATTAGATAAAATATTTCTTACACACTCTCTTCCTGCTCTCTGCGAGCCTTTTTATTCTTGCGCTTATACTTGATTTTGGTAGCCTCTCCACCACGTAAATGACGAATTGCTTTATGATATTCTAAAATCTCTTTTACTTGGTTAGCCAGTTCGGGATTGATCTCTGGCAGCCTTTCCGTCAAATCCTTGTGGACCGTACTTTTGGACACTCCAAACTCCTTGGCGATCATGCGAACCGTATTGCGCGTTTCCACAATATATCTACCTATTTTAATGGTTCGCTCTTTGATGTAATCGTGCACGCCCCTCGCCTCCCAGCATCAAATTGTCTGATACAATATATGGGTTGAGGGGGACACATATTCTACATATCCTCATGTGACAAGCCAACAAGTACCCATCTTTTTTTGAGGGTTTGTACACTAGCTAGGCAATTATCCGCACCACATCTAGGGTTTGGCTGCTTTTACACAACAACAGACCTGCCATAAAAAAAGAGCTGAGATTTCTCCCAACCCTTTTTTCCTAAGGCTATGCGACAGCTGTACTGAAACATTTTCCGTTTATTGCGGTTGTGCTTCTTTTAAAAACTTGTGCGGATCAACGGAGTTTCCATCCATGCGAACTTCAAAGTGGAGATGTGCTTTTGCATCCTTCTCAAATACATTACGCCCTGCTGTACCGATGACCTGCCCTTGCTTAACTTCATCATTTTCCTTCACGGTAACTTTCTCCAAGCTCTGATATACACTTACCAGCTTATTGGCATGCTCGATTTCCACTAAATTTCCTACCAATTGATCATTGTAAACTTTCATAACTTTCCCGTCACCAGCAGCTGCTACATCAAATCCTTTACCGTTCGTAGAGATTAAATCAATCCCTGTATGCGGTACGAAAGAATCGTTAAATTTGACTAATGACTTAGATTGTTCATCAGCATTCGCTTCTTCATTGAAGAAACCCATGCCAATCTCATACATGACTTCTTTTGCTACCGGCCACGCAAGTGTCGGTGTCGTGTTGTTGACCGCAACAGCTTCCTCGTTCTCATGAACAGTAGCTGGTTTGTTTTCACCATTGACTACCGTCACCTTGTCAATTTGTTGTGGAGTCTTGGTTGCTTGATTTAGTAAGCTTCCTTGATACCACATCACGAATGCTAGGATAATTGCTGCTGTACCGATGTAGATAGCTGGGAATGCCCATTTTTTGCCTAGGATACTTCTCCATGTTGACTTTTTCATAGAAACAGGTTGTTTTTGATTTCTTTTATCTTCCATTTTGATCACCTCATCCCTCAGTATCGCCAGTTTTTTGACGTATAAACCTGAGAAACAAGGGAAAACTAAAAAAATTTTCTCACACCTTATACTTTCATAACCTTCTGATAATCTTGCAGGGTAATTCCTTTATAGTAGTATTTCACGATCTGCTCTGCTGATTTACCTGCTTTCGCCATGCCATTGGCTCCCCATTGACTCATGCCTACTCCATGACCGTAGCCTTTTGTGGTGATCACTACATTTCCTTGTTTGATTTTCATAGAAAATGAACTAGAGGATAAACGCAGCTTTTCTCTTATTTCCTTTCCGCTAAACTCCTTTTCCCCTACTTTAATACGTCCAATCCGGTTACCGGCTGTTCGCTCCTCAATGGAATACCAATGGCCATCAGAAGCAGTCGCTACAATCATTACACCTAGCCTTTGTTGAAATTGTTCAATTGGAATCTGAACGCTTTGTTCATACCTAGGAGAATCAATATCCCAAGGACTAGCTACACTCCGCAAATAGGGAATACGGGATGACCAGTAATCCTCTGCATTCTCGGTAAATCCATTACTGGTTGAAAAAAAGGTAGCTTCAATTGGCTTACCTTCATAGGTTAGTACTTTGCCAATAGTACCTTTAACAGCTTGATGAATCCGATTTTGCTTCCACTCATACTGCTTTCCCCACATTTTCTTTCGCTCTGCTTCTCCTAAGAAGGCTTGGTGCTTCACTGTATCAAGAACATGCGACCCCTTAGGTACGTCTTTAAAATCACCCTCCGCCAATCGCCGGACAATATAGGTTCGAGCTGCCATTGCTTGGGCTTTCAGTGCCTCTAGCTCAAATTCGGCTGGCATTTCCGCCGCAACCACACCCTCGATATACGTCTCTAGCGGCATTTTTTCAATCTTATTTGATTTGCTACGAAAGACATTTATCTGAGGCTGGTTGTCCGAATAGGATTCACCCTGCTGTTCCACCATCACAACAGGGGCTACTGCTGGATCGGGCGTGTGATACATGACTAGAGCCGCCGGTACAAAAACAAGGAGAATCGGTAGAGCGAAGATGAGAAAAAGAAGGTAACGCCTCATAAAAAATCCCCCTGCCTTTTCAACTAGACAACCTGCTGCTGTACTAGTCTATGAATGAAGGCAAGAGGATAGAACGATTTACAAGATTAGAAAAAGCAAGTTAAGAGAGACGTCCTACGAAGCGACCCATACGCTCTAGCGCCCTCTCCAATTGTTCAAAGGATGTAGCGTATGAGCAACGAATATATCCCTCTCCACTAGTACCAAATACATCGCCTGGAACAACTGCTACCTTTTCTTCCATTAGCAAACGCTCTGCAAATTCAGCGGATGCTAATCCAGTAGAAGCGATAGATGGGAAGGCATAGAAGGCTCCCGCTGGTCTATGGCATGAAAGTCCCATTTCAGAGAAGCTTTTGACAACAAAGTTACGGCGTTGGCCATAGCTCTCTACCATACGATCTACATCGTCACGCCCTCCACGCAAGGCTTCTAGGGCTCCCATCTGTCCAGTAATCGGGGCACAAAGCATCGTATATTGATGGATTTTTAACATACCCTGCAATAAATCTTCCGGAGCACATACATAACCTAGACGCCAGCCTGTCATAGCAAAAGATTTAGAGAATCCAGAAATCAGGATCGTACGCTCCTTCATCCCTGGTAAGCTCACAATACTCTCATGCTTTTGGTCAAAGGTTAGCTCAGCATAAATTTCATCAGAGAGGACGAGTAAATCATGCTTGGTTAAGATCGGCTCTAATTCCTTCCATTCCTCCAAGCTCATAATGCTGCCAGTCGGATTGTTCGGATAACAAAAAATAATCGCGCGAGTTTTCTCCGTAATTTTGGCTTCTAGTTCCTGTGGTGTCAGTTTAAATTGGTTTTCTGCATACGTGTGTAAAAAGACAGGCACTCCACCAGCCAAACGAATGACAGGCTCGTAGGAAACATAGCATGGCTCAACAATTAGCACCTCGTCACCTGGATTAATAATCGCTCGAAGCGCAATATCAATCGCTTCACTCGCTCCTACTGTCACCATAATTTCTTTGGCAGGGTCGTAGGAAACACCGATTAGCTCCTCTGTGTAGCGCTGAATCTCTTTTCGCAAATCCATGAGTCCTGCATTGGAGGTATAAGCCGTATAGCCGCATTCCAAAGAAGAGATAGATGCCTCACGAATACGCCAAGGCGTCACGAAGTCAGGCTCTCCTACCCCTAGAGAAATGACACCTTCCATAGAAGCTGCCAAATCAAAAAAGCGGCGAATGCCAGAAGGTTTAAGTTCTCCTACGATGGCTGACAAACGGCTTTTATTAGTCACCTGACTCATGGCGTTACCACCATCCTGCGATCGTCATCATTATCTTCTAAAATAGTACCATCGTGCTTGTAGCGCTTCAAAATAAAGTGAGTCGCTGTAGAAACAACGTTATCTAAAACAGCTAATTTCTTCGTAACAAAGTTAGCAACCTCATGCATTGTTTTGCCTTCTAATACTACTGAAATATCATAGCCAGCTCCTGACATCAGGTATACGGCCTTTACTTCAGGAAAACGCGAGATGCGCTCTGCTACCTTTTCAAAACCAACCTCACGAATCGGTGTTACTTTCACATCAATCATGGCTGTTACATTATGATTATCCTCAACACGATCCCAGTTGATCAGTGCTGGATATTTCACAATAATCTTCTCAGATTGCAGACGCTTAATCTCTGCTTCAATCTCTTCTTCTGTACTATCCAACAAGAGCGCAAGTTGTTTATTGCTCAGTCGGCAATTTTCTTCCAGGAGCATTAGCAGTTTTTTGCTTTTCACAGTCTCCATGATCTTCTTCTCCCATCCATTACATGCTGATTTTGTTATCAGTTATTTTTGCTTATCCATCATCTTACCACGGGTTTCGAACTCATCCCAGTACAAATGTAGAAAATCCCTCACCAAAAGGCAAGGGATTCCCAGACCTATCCAGCCTAATTTATACGTTACGCAAAATTAGGAGATAGATTTACTTTCAAGGCTTTCGCTGTTACTTTTTCAGAGCTTGGAGCTACTTGCTCTTCTACCTTCACACGCTTTACATTTGCACCTAGCATTTGCAATTTTTCAGTGAAGTTCACATAACCTCGGTCAAGGTGATGCAAGCCGCCTACTTCTGTCTCACCTTCAGCAATCAGTCCAGCCAAAATCAGTGCAGCACCGGCACGCAGGTCAGTAGCACTCACTTTAGCACCAGTGAGTGGCACATTCCCTTCGACAATAGCACTGCGACCTTCAATCTTGATATTAGCACTCATGCGTCTAAATTCCTCGACATGCATGAAACGATTTTCAAATACAGTTTCCGTAATAATGCTTGTCCCTTCCGAAGCAAGCTGTAACGCCATCATTTGCGACTGCATATCAGTTGGAAACCCTGGATGCGGTAATGTTTTCAAGTCTACTGCTTTCAATGAACCCTTGCGAGTAACACGAATGCCGTTTTCTTGTTCATCAACAGTAACACCCATTTCACGAAGCTTAGCAGTTACAGATTTGACATGATCGGAAATAATTCCTTCAATAAACACATCTCCACCTGTAATAGCTGCTGCCACCATAAAGGTTCCGGCTTCAATGCGGTCAGGGATCACACAATGTGTGCAGCCCTTCATGCTCTCTACGCCTTCAATTCGAATGGAACCTGTACCAGCTCCACGAATTTTAGCGCCCATGCCATTTAAGAAGTTAGCCAAATCCACAATCTCTGGCTCTTCTGCTGCATTTTCAATAATTGTTGTTCCTTCAGCTAGACATGCAGCCATCATAATATTTTCAGTAGCCCCTACACTTGCAACATCCAGATAGATTTTTGCTCCTTGCAGGCGACCATTAACATTCGCTTCAATAAATCCTTGGCCAATCTCAATTTTAGCACCCATCGCTTCAAAACCTTTAAGGTGCTGATCAATTGGACGCGTACCAATCGCACATCCACCAGGCAACGCAATACGAGCTTTTCCTTTACGCGCAAGCAAAGGTCCCATCACAAGGAATGATGCTCTCATTTTGCGTACCAATTCATAAGGCGCTTCTACACCCTTTAAATCAGTCGCATTAATGGTTAACATTTCATTTTGATATGTAATGTCAATTTGCAGGGTTTTAAGCAATTCACAAATTGTATGGACATCATCCAATCCAGGAACGTCATGAATGATAGATATTCCTTCTTCTGCCAAAATAGATGCAGCAATAATCGGTAGAACCGCATTCTTCGCACCAGAAACCTTTACGTTTCCTGCTAATGCCTTACCACCGCGGACAATAATTTTTTCCAATGTTATACCCCTCCGCGTGCTTAGTATTCCGCTGTGATGATAGGTGTCCCTAAGGTGATCCTAGTCAATTGGTTCAACGAATCCACATGTGTCGCTACTTGCACATTCATTTTCTGATCGTTGGTTATTATATACGGCTTCCATTGCGCGGTAAAGCCCGAAATACTAGTCACAGATTCATCCTGTAATCGCTCAACTTCTTGTGCTTGGAGGAGGGCAAAAACCTTATTAATCCTAGCCTCCTGCCAACCATCACTCAGTGTATCATTGTATATTCCGCGAATACAAGTGCTAAATTGCGGAATCAGACCCCTTCTTTTGGTCTCAGCCACAACTTTTTCATACGCTCTTTCCATATCTTGCGCATGAATCCGCTTCCCTTCCAACGAGATCACCAAATATACGCTGATGTTATGGGGCTCAGGTAATCCTATCAAGCGAATATGAAGCTTGGTTTGACCCACTTTTCCTTCGGTTTGATAGATGAGCTGTTTTCCCTCTGCGGTTACTGCTTGTGCAGAAGGTATCCCCAGAATACCGCTCCATTCATGACCGAGAGAAAGAAACTCTGTAGCCGTGCTAAGAGTTGCAAGCTGTATACTGGTCCGATGCTCAATGTCGGTTATGGTAGCCTCAGTGGCTTCGGCAGCTTCTATTAACTGCGCTGCCACAGATGCTTTGGTTACTTGTGTCCAATAGGAAAAGCCACTTGCAACAAACAGCCCAATACACAACAAGACAACATAGACCATAGATATATGCTTTTTCATTCTTTCCCTCTCCCCGTACACTTTTTCTATATCTTAATAGTCATTGTGTACGTAAAATTGGAGGGTTATACCAATCTACTGAAACAATTGATTCAGTAACAGAGAATAACCTAAATAGTCCATGAAAAAACGTGCTACTCCATGTCCGATAACAATGGAAAGCAAGATTTGTAACAGCTTGGTTTGGGCACTATCTGCACGTTTTACAAATAGATCAAAGCGAAAAGCTTGTATAGCCCACCAGCTAATACCTATACAGATGACAGAAATAAGAATCATCATCAAGGAGTAAAGTCCATTTGAACCGAGCAACAAAACTCTCACTTCTTTCTATAAACTCATTTTCCATTTTTGTAATGTTTCCCTGCGTGAATTCTTTTACTACTTTACCATAGACCTGTTGGCATTGAAAGGAAAAGGCGCTAGATATCATAGAGATGTTAGAAACTTTATAGGTAGTAAAAAAATTAACGATTTCTCAGCCTCTGATCCATTAGTAGGACAGAACAAACATACGCTTTTTTCTAATAAAAAGAGGACAGCCGATAGCCATCCTCTGTGTTTTCTCTATTCCCTGACATTCTTGCTTACAGCATATCGCCCCAATTAAACATTGGATTAAAGTGAGTATGGATGTACTGGATGAGAACCTCTGGCACAAGTCCGAAGACAAAGGTTCCAAGCGCCGCCAGCACTACAATGATTGTTACTCCTATTGGCAATCGTAATGTCTCCTCTGTCTCTCCAGCTCTCATATACATCTGTCGAATGATTCCAAAGTAGTAATAATAAGAAACGACACTCGTCGCAAGCATGATTCCTGCCAGCCAGAAGCTACCGCTGCCAATTGCGCTTAGGAAAATATAAAACTTCCCAAAGAAGCCAGCGGAAATAGGAATGCCTGCTAATGAAAGCAAGAATAGTGTCATAGCCACTGCCGCCAACGGAGAACGATGGTATAAACCGGCAAAGGCTTTAATATCCTGTGTTTTTCTATCCTCTGTCACCACCATAATCAGTGCAAAAGCACCAAAAGCCATCATCAGGTAGGCAACTAGATAGAAAATGATTTGTTCAAAAAAGAAGGTCTGATGCAAAATAACCAGTGGCACTAACAGGTAACCTGCTTGGGCTATCCCAGAGTAAGCCATGAGACGCTTCACATTTTTTTGTCGTAGCGCCAGCGTATTTCCGACAATCATAGACAAGCCGGCAACGATAGATAGAAGCCATAGCATCCCACCAAAGACGCTTTGATTGGTTTCTTGATTAAATAGCCCCGCAAAGCTTAAAATCATCACGCGAATGAGGAGCGCAAAACCAGCCCCCTTGGAAACGACCGCTAAAAAAGCAGTAACTGGCGTAGCGGCTCCCTGATACACGTCAGGTGCCCACATATGATTAGGTACCGCTGAGATTTTATACGTCAAACCTGCCACGAGAAAGACAAAACCGATCAGAATCATTGGACCGAATCCACTTTGGTAGGCTTCTGACAAACGTTGGGTCATTTCGTACAGATTGGTTGTACCGCTAAATCCGTATAGATAGGACATTCCAAACAGCGTAACAGCTGTAGCAATCCCACCTGCTACCACGTATTTAAAGGCAGCTTCGTTGCTGTCGGTCCGTTTTTTCCGCATACCGACCATGATATACGATGCCAAAGAGAGTAGCTCTAGCCCTACGAATAACGTGATTAAATCAGCCGAAGAGGCCATCACCATACACCCAACTAGCCCCATTAGCATCAAATAGTAGAACTCTCCAGAATGGACAACCTCATCTGTTTTCTTTATATAGCTGATCGACATTAGTAAAGCAAACGCGACCCCAGCTAACAATATCAGTTTAAATGCACTACCAAAATGATCAACACGCATCATATCTGCCATATATATGACAGGTTCTTTGAGCGAGGTCACATTAGATACAATGAAATACCCAGCTATAAGCACGCCTAATAGTGATAGCCAACCCATGATCGTTCGATTCAGACGCTTACCTGCAATCAAGTCAACTATGGACAGGACAGTGGCAAAACCAAGAATCGTAAACTCGGGCAGGAGATAGCTCCAGTTATAGGAAAAAATATCTTTTACGTCCATCGTTTACCCTCCTATTCCCGTCACATGGATGACAATGGTTTTAAGCGTTTCTTGCAAGGGATTGCTTAACATCGCTGGATAAACACCGATCAGGATGATAAAACCAAGCAATACAACAATCGGGATTACCTCCATCGGCTGTGCATCGGCCAAATCCAGATGCTTTTCGTTTGTCGGTCCATAGGTTATCGCCAGCACGGCACGCAACACATAGACTGCAGTAAAGATAATACCTAAGGAACCAATCGCCGCTAAAACAGGCTGACTCGCAAATAGACCTAGGAAAGCAAAAAACTCACTGATAAAGCCCGACATCCCCGGCAATCCTAAGGAAGCCATCCCAGCCGCTAGGAAAACTCCACTTACGAAAGGCATTGATTTAGCTAATCCCCCTAGCTGATCCAGCTGAGAAGTACCCGTGCGGTCCCAAATGATTCCCACTAAAAAGAACATGAGCGCTGAAATAAAGCCATGTGATATCACTTGGAATAAAGCTCCTTGAAAACCAAACTGATTCATAGAAGCAAATCCTAATAAGATAATACCCATGTGGCTAATACTGGAGTAGGCTAGCACCATTTTCAGATCCTTTTGGACAAAGGCAAGCGCTGCCCCGTACAAAATATTAACTAACCCCAGAATTGCCATTCCTGTCGCAAAATATTGAACTGTTTCGGGAAAAAATCCAATCCCCATGCGTAACAGCCCATATGCGCCCATTTTTAAGAGGATACCGGAGTGAATCATGACGATAGCCGGTGGAGCCTGAACATGCACTCTTAGCATCCACGTATGAAAAGGAAAGATCGGAAGCTTAATTCCAAAAGCGATAAATAGCACCAGGAACAATCCCCAACGGAACGTCTCTGGAACATGTTCAATAAACGCATTGTTCGGAGAGGTTAGTGCTTCTGTCAGGACGGGAATGCTCATAGTTGGTTCTTGTGTCACAATTGCACTCACAAAAAACAACGTGATAAATCCGACCAACATGAGAGCTGAGCCAACCCCGTTATATAGAAGAAAACGGTTTGCCGCTTTTTCTCGATCTGTATAACCCCAAATTCCAATGAGGAAATACATAGCTACCAGAGTTATCTCAAAGAACAAGAAGAACAAGAGCAAATTCTGAGCAGCAAAAACCCCAAACATCCCGATCAATAATAGATGAAAGAACACAAAATACTCTTTCGCCCTCTTTTTTACCCCCCACGAGGCTACGGCCGCTAGTGTTCCAATAATAGCTGTCATCAGGATCAAAGGCATGGAAATTCCATCTACACCCATTTCATAATCAATATGCAAATTGTATAGCTCTTGATCGGCCGTGATGGATGCAGGTATTTGAATCCATGTCGCATGTTCCTCAAATTGATTGCCTCTCTGTTGATAGTCAAAGGCACCAAACATCATAAATGCCAGAATCAACGGCACCAACGTTCCTAGAACTCCAATTTGTTTAACAATGCTAACCTGCTGCTTCGGAACGAACAATAAGATCAGGAGAGCCAGAATAGGCGAAAACGTCAGGAGTGATAACAGATAGCTATTTAACAAAAGGAACACCTCCTAGCGCCGTAAGACTGACCATTAGAACAACGAGCCCCAGCAAGACTACAAAGCCATAGGTCTGCATCTGACCGGACTGTAAGCGACTTAGTAACCTTCCAACCATGTTGGTCAATCCGCCAATGCTTCTAACCAGACCACCAATGATGTAGTGATCCAGCCAGTTAAAAGCAAGACCAATGCCTTTTAGCGGACGAATAAATACAAATGTATAGAGCTCATCCATGTAAAATTTACGGTACGAAAGCTGATAAAGCCATGGCAGTTGTTCGGATATAATATCGGTTGGCAGATTTTTTTTGCCATACATCAGATAAGCGAGTCCTATTCCAAACAACGAAATGATTACAGCTACAATCTGCAACCATAATGCACTATGCCCAGCTTCTTCTCCAAATTTATCGATAATGAACTGACCGACAGAGCCACTCATCATCCATTCCCCTAGCATAGGTGCATTCGGTAGATTAATAAACCCGGCACCAATTGCCAGCAAAGCTAGCAGGAGCATCGGAATCGTCATAACACTTGGTGATTCATATGCTTTTTTAGCCCCTTCAGAAGCAGGCGCTCCTCTAAACGTAAGAAAATACAAACGGAACATATAAAAAGCGGTAAAGAATGCAGCGACAATCGCAATGATTAATAAGTCATATCGCCCGGCTGCATACACCGCTCCAAAAATCTCTTCCTTCGACCAGAAGCCAGAGAAGGGAGGGATACCAGCTATAGCAAGACAACCAATCAAAAAAACAACGGATGTAACCGGCATACGTTTCGATAACCCACCCATTTTAAATACATCCTGAGTGTGTACCGCATGTATCACGCTACCCGCGGCAAGGAATAATAATGCTTTAAAAAAAGCATGCGTCATCAGATGAAAGGTTCCTGCCACATAACCCGCCGCCCCAGCTACTCCCAAGGCCATCATCATAAAACCAAGCTGACTAACTGTAGAGTAGGCAAGAACACGTTTCATATCACGTTGCGTGAGTCCAATAAAGGCGGCAAAAATGGCTGTAAATCCACCAACATATGCCACTACATCTAAGGCGATTGGCGACTCAATAAATAGTGGAAATGTTGTCGCAACCAGATATACCCCAGCCGCTACCATTGTAGCCGCATGAATTAAAGCAGACACAGGGGTTGGGCCTTCCATCGCATCAGGCAACCATGTATGGAGCGGAAATTGACCTGATTTTCCTGCCGCTCCGACAAAAATGAGAATAGCAGCCAAGGTAATGATAAACGGTTCTACTTTCCCGCCCTGAATAGCCGTAAAAATATTATCAAATTCAAAGCGTCCTGTTTGCCAAAACAGCAGGCAAATGGCAATAAATAATCCAACATCACCTATTCGAGTGACGATAAAAGCTTTTTTGGCCGCCGCCTTAGCCTCTGGTTTAAAGTAGTAATACCCTACCAAAAGGAAAGAACAAACACCCACCAACTCCCAAAAGATATAGAGTTGTAGGAGATTTGGTGAGATCACCAAACCAAGCATGGAGAAGGTAAATAGCGCTAAATATTGATAAAAAACAGGAAAACGCTGATCTCCCTGCATATATCCACGCGAATAAATCTGTACTAACAAGCTCACAACGGAAACGATCACCAGCATCATGGCGTTTAATTGATTGACTTCAAAGCCTACAGGAATGACATAATCCCCTACTTGGAGCCATTTCATGCTGAGTACGTAATCCTGTGCCCCTTCCTGAAAACGAGCCACGAACGTAATACAAGCCAGCACCAGAGATGCCGCCGTCAATAGAATGCTTATGTACCCCGCTCCCTCTTTTAATTGCCGTCCGAACGAGAGGATGATGGCAAAAGCGATCAGAGGAAAAAGCGGTACGAGCCAAGCGTACTGCATACTTGTTTCCATATTTTCACCTATCCTTTTTCCTGGTTAATCTTTTAATTTATCCATCTCGTCAACGTTCACCGTATCACGATTACGATAGAGAGCGATCAATACTGCAATCCCAACAGCCACCTCTGCCGCAGCTACCGTCATGGTAAACAAAGTGAATATTTGACCAGTAACAGCCGCATGCAAACCATATTTCGAGAATGCTACTAAATTAATATTTACAGCATTCAGCATAAGCTCAATGGAGAGCAAGACGATAATGGCATTTCGTTTGGTCAATGCTCCGAACAGCCCAACACAAAATAAAATGAGGGCAACAAGCAAATAAGAAGAGATATGAATATCCATCTGTGTTACTCCTCCTCTTTCTTCGCCAACACGATTGCGCCTACCAAAGCTACTAGTAACAGCACGGACAGCAATTCAAATGGAATAACAAACTTTGTAAATACTTCGATTCCGATTTCCTTGACGTTACTAACAGATGGATTGGGGGTTCTTGCCGGCACAGAAGACCAATTTGTGTTTTGAATAGCCATAAAAATCGTTGTAAACAACGTCACAACTCCTGCCAAGCTAAACCAAAACCGTGCTCTTCTTTTTTTCCCTTCTTCTGTCGCATTGTGCTTTGTCAGCATGATTCCGAATAACATCAGAATCGAGATAGCCCCTGAGTAAACCAGTATTTGGGAAACAGCAACGAATTCAGCACCAAGTAGCACAAACAAACCTGCGATACTAATAAACGTTACCCCAATAGAGATCACCATGTGAACCACTCGATTAAAGTTAATCATAAAAATCGCCCCACCAATGGTCAGAAGGCCCAGTATAAAGAACACGGCATACGACCCGCTTATCAATTAGTTTTCCTCCCTCACATTGGTATTGTTATCGTCCAACCATTTTAAATCCTTGTACAATTCATCTCGACTATACACTGCCAGCTCAAAATTATTAGTCATGACGATTGCATTTGTTGGACAGACCTCCGTACATAGATCACATAAAATACAGATTTCAAAGTTAATATCATAGGTATCAATGATTTTGCCTTTTTTCTCGGGATCAGGGTGCGGCTTCCCCGTTAACTGAATGCACTCAGTCGGACAGACCCTGGCACACTGATTGCACACGATACATTTTTCCGGAGAGAAATGCTGGATTCCTCGGAATCGAGGCGGCATCTGGAAGGGTACATCTGGGTACATCGTCGTTAACTTCTTCTCAGACAGCTTTTTGAGCGTGTATCCTAGTCCTTTGGCAAATCCTAGCACGTAAATTCCTCCTCATTATCAAAATAGATAGCTTTTAGCTAAAACTCTATATAAAACCCTTTTGAAATGAGATGACTACAGCCGTAAGCAAGATATTCAATAGAGCGATTGGTAGAAGCCCTTTCCAAGCAAAGCCCATTAATTGGTCTGCACGGAATCGCGGCATCGTAGCCCTAATCCAGAACTGCAAAAATACGTAGCACATAAATTTAAGGATAAACCAAATAATCGGCGGAATAAAGCTCAAGCTCGGATGAATAGGTAGCCATCCTCCCAAAAACAGAATGGTAATCAATGCCCCCATGCCAAACATGTACACGTATTCAGATAACATAAACATGGCAAAACGGAAGCCAGAGTACTCCACATGATACCCTGCGACAAGCTCCGACTCAGCTTCTGGCAAATCAAATGGGGAACGATTCAATTCCGCCTGTGCTGCAATTAAGAATACACCAAATCCTAAGATTTGCGGAATAATATTCCACATGTCCTGCTGTGCATAGACGATATCTTTTAGATTAAGGCTGCCAGTCATTAACACAACACCCACAACTGACATAACCAACGGCACCTCATAGCTAATCATTTGCGCTGCGGAACGCATGCCGCCGATTAAGGAATATTTATTATTAGAAGCCCATCCAGCAGTAATGACACCCATGACTGAAATACCAGACAAGGCAATGTAATACAAGACCCCAATCCCTAAGTCGGCAAATTGTAGCTTATCCGTAAATGGCATAACCGCCAGTACCGCAAACGCAGGAGCATACGCCAATATAGGGGCAAGTGTAAACAGGGCGCGGTCTGCATTTTTGGGTCGAGTATCTTCTTTAATAAGCAATTTGGCAACATCAGATACCGTTTGTAAAAGACCTAGTGGACCTACACGATTAGGACCATAGCGCAATTGCATCCAGCCAATTACTTTTCGTTCAAAATAGATCGCATATGTAACAAAGGCAAGCACCACTAACAGTAACACTATTGCGGCCATGGAGAACAGTAAAACATTGGTAAATGATGGGGTTTGCTGGAGCCAACTAGTCATTTATGCATCTACCTCCCCTACCACAATATCAATGCTACCCAAAATGACCACCATATTGGACATATTAACACCTTTCAATAAGGAAGGTAAAATCTGCAAATTCACAAAGGATGGTCTTCGCAGTTTCATTCTCCATGGCTTATCCTTACCCTGACTAGCTATATACACACCTAATTCTCCACGTGGTGCTTCAATTCGTACGTATGCTTCACCTGCTGGCGGCCGAATCACCCGAGGAACTTTACCAATAACCTCTCCTTCTGAAGGAAATTGATCTAGAGCTTGCTCTAAAATACGCAGTGATTGCTCAATTTCTTGGAGACGCAAATGATAGCGAGCCATGCAGTCCCCATCTGTAGATACAGGAACATCAAATTCAAAACGATCGTAAATGGAGTATGGCTCATTTTTACGAATATCCCAGTTCTCTCCCGTACAGCGAAGCATGACACCAGACAGAGAATAATCAAGAGCCGTTTGACGATCATACGTACCAATACCGGTTAATCGACTAATAAAAATTTCATTCCCGCTCACCAAACGGTGGTAATTAGCTAATTCCTTTTTTAGATATTGAACAAATGCCTTTGCTTTATCAATCCATCCAGGAGGAGCATCCCATTTTACTCCACCAATTCTCATATAATTGTACGTCAAACGTGCCCCAGAAATCTCATTGAACAAATTAATAATGGTTTCTCGATCACGGAACGCATACAAAAATGGTCCCATCGCCCCGATGTCCAAAAGAAAGGTGCCCCACCAAACTAAATGGCTAGCGACACGATTTAGCTCCATTACAATTACACGTAAATACTCAGCCTTTTCCGGAATTTCTAGTCCCATCATCGTTTCAACGGCATGACACAACACATAATTATTGGTCATAGACGAGAGATAGTCCAGTCGATCTGTATAGGGAATGATTTGCGTGTAAGTCAGATTCTCAGCTAGCTTTTCTGTGCCACGATGCAAATAGCCCATTACAGGGATAGCCTCTTTAATGGTTTCCCCGTCTATCTTTACAATTAAACGAAATACGCCATGGGTACTTGGATGCTGAGGTCCAACATTCAGGATCATTTCCTCTGTGCGAATACTAGTCGTCATTGGAGTACTCAAGGTTATACCCCCTCATCAAAAGGCTCATAATCTTTACGCAACGGATGTCCAATCCACTCATCTGGCATCATGATTCTAACCAGATTGGGATGTCCTATAAAGTGGATTCCTAACAAATCATATGTTTCGCGCTCATTCCAATCTGCCCCTCGCCACACATCTACAACAGAAGCCACAGATGGTGCTTCACGCGTAGTTTTCACCTTAATGGCCAAGCTTTGCTGATGCGCATACGAGTACAAATGATAGTAGACTTCCATCCGGTCTTCATAATCGACGCCGTGTAGGTTGGAAAGGTAATCAAATTGTAAGCTTGACTCCTGCTTTAAAAAGAGTGCAATGTCTTGCCAAAGCTGATTTTTTATCGTCATGGTGGGAACTTCTTTTGATAAAGTGTTAACGTAGGATTCTTCGATGCTTTCTTTGCCAAATCTCTCTGTAATGATTTGTACAAAACGATCTAGGTAGGGTTGATTCTTTGAGGGGGGAACTTCTGCTGTTACAGTTTCTTCGCTTGTTTTCGCCTTTGCCGCCGCGGCTGCTGCCGCTTTTGCTTTCGCCGCTGCTACTGCTTTCGCTTTTTCTGCTGCTTTAGCCTTGGCATCTGTATCAGCCTCTGTTGGTAGTCCTGTGGTCACTTCTTCACTTGCTTGTGTATTTTTTTCTTGAATAGACTGCGCAGGGTTTTCTGTAGTCGTAGCGCCACTTTCGAGCTTTGCTTTTGCTGCCGCGGCTGCCTTGGCCTTTGCTGCTGCCGCCGCTTTTGCTTTCGCTACTGCTTTAGCCTTGGCATCTGCATCAGCTTCTGAAGGTAGTCCTGCGTTCATCTCTTCACTTGCTTGTAAGCCCTTCTCTTGGACGGCCAGCTCCTCACTCGCTTCCGTCGTAATATTTCTTTCGAGCTTTGCTTTCGCCGCCGCGGCTGCCTTGGCCTTTGCTGCTGCCGCCGCCTTTGCTTTCGCTATCGATTGTTCATCGGGTACGGAAGAACTAGAGGAAGGCTCATCTTGTGTCATTGTTTGTGTTGGAGGTTCGTTTGTTTCCTCATCAGCTACATTCGCTTCTGCTTGCTGTGCCAATTTAGCTTTTACAGCCGCTGCCGCTTTTGCCTTCGCTTCCGCCACTGCTGCTGCCTTTTCTTCCGGTGTAGGCTTTCTTTTTTCTTCACTCATTGCTGATCCACCCGCTTTCCGGTCTTTGCTTCATAGCGGATTTTTTCTTGCAATTTATTAATACCATAGATCAACGCAACTGGACTTGGCGGGCAACCTGGAATATAAACATCGACAGGGCATATTTGATCAACACCCTTTACTACACTATACGATTTAATATAGGGACCACCCGCCGTTGCACAGGAACCCATGGCAATAACCCATTTTGGCTCTGGCATCTGATCATACAAACGTCTTAATAATGGCGCCATTTTTTTGGTTACTGTTCCGGCCACAATCATCACATCTGACTGTCTAGGAGAAGGGCGAAAAATGACGCCGAATCGATCTAGGTCATAGTGAGAACCGCCTGTCCCCATCATTTCAATCCCACAACAGGCTAACCCAAACGTAAGCGGCCATAGCGAGTTGCTTCTTACCCATCCTTTTAATGTCTCTAAACTCGTAAACAGAACATTCCGATTTAATTCTTCCTGTAAATCTGGTTCGATGCTTTTCAAATCTAATTCCATTCAAGCACCTTCTTTCTCCATGCGTACAACAGTCCAATAATCAGAAGAACAATGAAAATACACATTTCCACGAGAGCAAAAAGCCCTAATTCATTAAAAGCTACTGCCCACGGATACAAAAACAACGTTTCTACATCAAAAATAACGAACAGTAGAGCAAAGATATAATACTTTACGTTAAAACGAACCCAACTGTCTCCAATCGGGATATTTCCGCTCTCGTATGTTGTTTGCTTTTCAGCGCTCGGTTTATTAGGACGTAATAAAGGCCCAATGATGCTTACCGTGGCAACAGGAAGCAAAACACCAAGAAGCAGAAAGATGGCTACAATCACATAATTGTTTGCATAAATAGCATCCATCTTATTTCCCTCCATTGTGCTGTAGGTCTTCGAATTTCTTCATAATTATAGCAAATCAGTACATTTCTGTACAACGAAAGCCCTTACAAAAACTCAGACTTTTATTAGCCTACGTACATTTATATACTTATTTTATCAGATTTTTGTTTATTTTATGAAAAAATATTACGCGAATAAAATATAAGGGTCTTACCTGCAGCAGAGATGTGCAGGTAAGACCCTTTGTTACTTGGCGTTAGTTCCTCCTAAACATGCAACTGTCTTACTGAACAGTAGGTTCGGCCACTTGTTGCTCAGTTTGTTCAGCTTGCTGCTTAAGTTGCTGCTCAACTTGTTGTTCAACTTGTTCTTCTACTTCGCTTGGAGCAGGAAGTCTACCTTTTCCTTTTCCTTTTCCCTTACCTTTATTCGGTTGCAGCACTACATCTACAACGACTGCCTTTTTAATCGAAGGCACCTTTACAGAAGATACATAAACGGTAAGATACACTGGCTTTTTCTGTTTTTTCTTTGGCAATTTTACTAGGAAGCCATCGTTGTCGATCAAATCAGGGTTAGAGCTTTCTACCACTTTATAAGTAATTTCATCTGTTTCATTCGGTAGCTTCAACACTTGCTTATTCAATTCGCTTACATTGACAATCTTTGCAGAGAAATCATCGGCTGCTTCGTTAACTAATTCCCTGATGTCTTCACGGTCTTCTTCATCAACTGGACCTTGAATGGAAATAGCACTCCAAGCCTCATATTTAATTTTTATATCTTCCTCTTTTTCAACTGGATTCTCTGGATCATACTGATATCCAAAGATTCTTACTTTATATTTTCCGTTTTCCGGCTTTGTCAGTTTACCAGTTTTTGTACTTACATACTCCCCAGTTAGATTTTTAAAGGAAAGCTTTCCTGGTTTCAATAACTGAAGATTTCCTTTTTTGTCTGTCTTCTTCTCTACAGCCATTGTACCTAGCTTCTCGTCATTTAGACCCCAAATCTGTAGCTCAATGAGATTAATATCCTTTGCCTGCAAATCGGCAGATGCAGAGAAAGTGAGTGAATCCGGATTAACCTGAGTGCTGGAGAGCTTAAAGCTATCAAAACCGAATTTGTTTTCTTCTCTTTCATCACCTACATGAATAACAAACGGCAGATGCAAGTCAGGGTGTCCATCCTGGCTCTTCAGACGAACTTCACCTTCATATACGCCGTCCTTTACTTTTTTCTTAGCCTCTATCTGCAAATTAAATTGTAGGGACTTTCCAGGTTTTACGGTGAAGTCATCCTCTGACAGCTTCACTTTCAGGTTGTCCACATTAGTAGTTGTTGCTGGTTTTCCTGGTACAGACGTTACCTTTTCGTGCATAATAACTTCTGCTTCGTATTCAACCTCTTCATCGGAAGTATTTTTTAATTGAAGAGTTCTAACTAATGGTTTTTTCATGTCTCTGGAAACTAAGCCAAAGCTAACATTTGTTCCGTAGTTGGTAACATACTTTTCATTCATGTTTTTATCTAGGATTTTGGTCTTTTCAACTGTTTGTAGCAGAGCTGGTGTTTTTAGCGCTGCCAAACCATCTACACGACCAGAACCTTGGGAATACACATCATATAGAACACCATTGCCATCCTTGATTTCAACAGCAGTATTAGCCATAGCCGCCTTTACATCAAATGGCGTCCAATCTGGGTGAGCCTGTTTTAAAAGCAATACTAGACCTGCTACATGCGGTGTCGCCATACTTGTACCGTTTAGGCGTTGGTATGCATGATCGTAATTCGCATCTGGGAAATCCTTTTTCCATGTTGGCTTAGCTGACAGGATACTTACCCCTGGAGCCGAAACATCTGGCTTAATTGAGTACTCATCATCCATAGCTGGTCCACGCGAACTAAAGTCAGCCATTAGATCGCCTTTTTCTTCCGTCTTAGGATACTCGCTGCTAAACGTAATGGTAGCTTTGCTTGGATCAGCTTGAATTAGCTTCACCAATTCACGGCCTTCTTTTCCTTTCATATCAAAGGTAGGAATTGCATCCATTTGATCGCCAAGATAGGAATTAAAGTAATCGTCACGACCTACCGGATCTGGATCCGCAATGCCGTCTCCATTTGCATCATTGCCATTATAAATAATAATCGCTTTTGCTCCCGCTTTTTTCGCACTGGAGATCTTGTCCACAAAGGGTACTCCACCGCGTGAAACTAAGACCACTTTTCCCTTCACATCTACTTTAGCAAAATCAGAATTCATTCCTAGGTTAGCAAATACAAGCGAGAGGGCATCTGTACCCACTATCTTCGCAAAATCATTTAGACCTGTTTCATAACTTGCTACTTTAAATTCATAGTTTTTACCGAAAGAGGTAGTAGCTGTACTGGTATACAACTCTACTGGTGGCGTAGTTGCTCCTACAGAAATAACTAACTTAGCTCCTGCTGGAGATCCGGCTGTATAATAATATTGATTTGGATTATTATTAGCAGCATTTCCGTTAGCTACCACTGGAATAACCCCAGCCAATACAGCATTATTTAATGCGATAGCATCAGGTGAGTCAGGGCTCTTTTCCAAATCAGAGCCTAACGACAAATTGATAACATCCATGCCATCTTTAACAGCACGTTCAATTCCATCAATTACTTGAGCCGAGCTTCCGCCATGTCGTCCTAATACACGGTATGAATAAAGGTCAGACTCATAGGCAATTCCACGAACATGAACATCAGATGTTTTATTGGAAGCTCGTCCCACAATTGTGCCAGCTACGTGAGTACCGTGATGTGAGCCTTTATAACCTTTCCCCTCTGGATCTTCTTCAACTGGGATTGGCTTTTGCTCATATGGGTCATCATCATCGTCGTAGGAGTCATAACCACCTTTATAGGCATCCTTTAAGTCAGGGTGCAAATAGTCCACACCGGTGTCAATAACACCTACTTTTAAGCCTTTTCCCGTGTAGCCTAGCTTCCACATCTCAGGTATTTTCATTGCTTTCAGAGGGTTCGCGTCATAATGTCCTGGTGGTAGATCGGCTGTCTCAGATACAACCTCTACCTCTGGTTGGGAATAGTAGTTAATGTTGTTATAAACAGCTTTTACATTAGGCAGTTCAGCCAGCTTAGGGATTTCATTTGCAGGCAGAGTCACTACCATTCCATTAAATACTTCTTCAAACTTCTTCTCGATATCTACATCAAGGCCCTTGTCTTCAATAAGTCCTTCAAAATCATCCTGATCATCAGATACTAGTGAACGGGCTTCTCTTTCAGAACTTTTCGACTTTCCTTTCGTTACAACAACTGGGTCAGCTTTTAATTGGACAATAACCGTGACCATTTTAGAAGACTTGGTATCCAAAGCAGGAGATATGTACGCAGGGCCAGTAGAAACTTCCTCATCAGTTTCCCCCGTTACCTTTGCCTTTGTTAACTCGTTAACGTCTAATAGGGCGTCCAATTCTAGACCTTCTTTTGGAGTCGCCGCCATAACATTATACGGGATAACTCCTAGCAACAAGCTAGTAGCTAGTGCTATTGATGTAATCTTTTTCGGTTTTCGTAACAACTATGATCCCTCCTAAAAATAATAAATTTTAAAAAAATATAATGGCATACTGAGTTTTCTAAAAAATCAGTACATATTAATTTCTCTATATTTTTCTTTATTCCTTTAGGCCTAAAGTCATGTTTTTACAAAATTTAAAAAAACTGCCCTTCCGTATAATTGTCTATACGTTAAAGGGCAGTCATTTTTAATTTTTTTATGGTAAAATTTGTATTTTGAATAACGTTTATTGAAGAGCTTGCGGATTATCTGTACCCAAGAAATCCTCGTAAATACGCTCCCATACCACTTTGAATTCCATTTTTTCATTATCCGGAATTTCTTGGAAACGTTCAATCGGCTCTTCTAGGTATGGTGTTAATTTGATCAAGACTTCTGTTAGCATATTATCGTTAATGCCTCCTAGAATTTCCTTGATCTCATTTTTGGATAACGAGAATTCATTCTCTTCTTTTTCATGTAGATACATTACTAACTGGCTAAATACTGGATGAATCAACGACTCCAAACGAATGTGATACAAAGCGAACATTTCATCATCACGAAGCTCGAATGTATCTACTACTTCTGGGAAGGGATCTACTGGTACATCTAGGCTTGTTCCTTTATCAATTACTAGTCCCCACTTAATGAACATATCTAACGCTTCCTGAGCTGTTGCCGGATACTCATAGTTAGAACGCTTCAAAAAGTTAGCGTACTTCTCCAATAGAGCCACATAGTTTTCATAGTTCTCTTCGTCATGGAATTTATTTTTATCCAATGTATCGAAAGTTCCTTCCAATGCTCTAGTAGAATAGATGGACTTTAACATTTCTTCTTTTGTCTCTAGCTTGCTCACCGCATAGCAAACGGCTTTAAACAATACGTTCATCTCATGAGAGAACACGGTGCTCCAGCCATGCATGTCATAGCCTTTCGGAATAATAATATCGTCGCTACCTTTTGTGCGAAGATCTTGTATCGTTTGCATATTACACTCTCCTTATCCACAACTGCGTTTCACAGAGTACCTCTTAGTAATCCTCAAGTACATTAGGTTTATTATACACATAACTAGAGGCAGATTTCCAACTTCCAAAAGAAAATCCCCAAGCATATTAAAATGCCTGGGGATTTTCGCTTACTTGTGGCGTGCCACATCTAAACGTACAACTGCGCGTTGTAGGGCATACTCAGCGCGATGAACGTCAAGATCTGGAAACTTCTCATTGAGACGTTTTTCGGCACGTTGTTTTGCTAATTCTGCACGAGCTGCATCAATGTCTGTTGATTGCTCTGCTGCTTCTGCTAAAATCGTTACCTCTTGGCCGCGAACTTCCATGAAGCCGCCGCTAACTGCGATTACGGTCTCTTTGTCGCCTTCTTGCTTAATCCGAACAGGAGCAATTTTTAACGGAGTCACTAGCGGCGTATGGTTAGGAAGAATACCTAACTCACCTTCAACGCCTCGTGCAATGACCATTGTGGCTTCTCCGCTATAGACAACCCGTTCAGGAGTAACGATCTCTATTACCATTTTGCTCATTACCGTCTCCCCTTTCAGGGTTGTCTTACTTCATGTTCTTTGCTTTTTCAACTGCTTCTTCAATCGTACCTACAAATAGGAAAGCTGACTCTGGCAAATCATCATGTTTACCATCAAGAATTTCTTTAAAGCTACGTACAGTCTCCTTAACTGGTACATATTTACCAGGGAATCCAGTAAATTGTTCAGCAACGTGGAAAGGCTGGGACAAGAAACGTTGTACACGGCGTGCGCGCGCTACGGTTTGTTTGTCCTCATCGCTCAACTCATCCATACCTAGGATCGCGATGATATCTTGCAATTCCTTATAACGTTGTAGGATTGTCTGTACGCCACGAGCTACTTCATAGTGTTCTTGACCTACAATGTCAGGTGCTAGTGCACGAGAAGTAGAAGCTAGCGGGTCAACCGCTGGATAGATACCCAACTCGGAAATACCACGATCCAGGTTAGTTGTTGCATCCAAGTGAGCAAACGTAGTAGCAGGTGCTGGGTCAGTATAGTCATCCGCTGGTACGTAGATCGCTTGAATAGAAGTAACAGAACCTTTTTTCGTGGAAGTGATACGCTCTTGCAAGCTACCCATTTCAGAAGCAAGTGTTGGTTGGTAACCTACCGCAGATGGCATACGTCCAAGAAGGGCGGATACCTCAGAACCAGCTTGCGTGAAACGGAAAATGTTATCGATGAACAGAAGTACGTCACGGCCTTCTTCATCACGGAAATACTCAGCCATTGTAAGACCAGTCAGTGCGATACGTAGACGTGCACCTGGTGGTTCGTTCATTTGTCCAAATACCATCGCTGTTTTAGCGATAACACCGGAATCCTTCATTTCGTGGTAAAGGTCATTACCCTCACGAGTACGCTCACCTACACCAGCGAATACTGAGATACCGCCGTGCTCTTGCGCGATGTTATTGATCAATTCCTGAATTAGTACGGTTTTACCTACACCCGCACCACCAAATAGACCAATTTTACCACCTTTTACGTATGGTGCTAGCAAGTCAACAACCTTGATACCTGTTTCTAGGATCTCAGTAGAAGTTGCTTGGTCTTCATAAGCAGGTGCTTGACGGTGAATCGGATCACGACGAGGAACATCGTTCATTTCTACTTCGTCGATTGGATCGCCTAATACGTTAAATACACGGCCCAATGTAACTTCACCTACAGGTACAGAAATTGGTGCACCTGTGTCGATTGCTTCGATACCACGGATTAAACCGTCTGTAGAAGACATCGCAACTGTACGAACTTGGTTATCTCCCAAATGAAGCGCAACTTCACATACTAGATCAATGTCGCGTTCCCCGGAGCTTTGTGCTTTATAAGAAATTTTGATCGCATTATAGATAGCAGGCAGGTGACCATTGTCGAATTCAATGTCAACAACCGGTCCCATTACCTGAACTACGCGCCCTTTCGCCATCTTAAATCTTCCCTCCTAAAAGCTAATTGGAAGCCTTTATAACTGTCTTTGTTATACTTGTGAGTTCGCACCCGCAACAATCTCGGAGATTTCTTGCGTGATGGCTGCCTGACGAGCACGGTTATAGAAGAGTGTCAAACGATCGATAATATCAGATGCATTATCAGTCGCATTACCCATCGAGGTCATACGCGCTCCGTGCTCTGAAGCTTTTGCATCCAATACAGCACTATAGATTAGCGTTTCTGCATATTTTGGCAAAAGCACTGCGAGAACCTCTTCTGCAGAAGGCTCATAATCATAGTTAACTGTAGAGGCCTGTGAATCCGATTCAATTGATTGAAGTGGCAACAGGCGTTTCACCTGTGGAACTTGCGAGATAGCAGATTCAAATTCGTTATAGCAGAGATAGAGTTCGTCGATCTGTTCTTCCGCATATAATTTAACTGCTGTGTACGCAATTTGCTTAATGTCAGAAAAACTAGGGTTTTCCGGCATTCCAACTACCTCTTCAATAACAGGATAGTTACGTTTCACAAAGAAATCGCGGCCTTTGCGTCCGATAACAAAGATCGCATACTCATCTTTAGATTTATGCTTTTCGTTAGCCGCCTGAAGAACCTTACGGATGATATTCCCGTTATATCCTCCTGCGAGTCCACGGTCAGAAGTAATTACGATATATCCTGTCTTCTTCACCGGACGGGTTTGAAGCATCGGATGTTTAAAGCCAGTGCTTCCTGCGGCAATACTTGCTACTACCTCTTGAACCTTTTGAGCATACGGGCGAGCCGCTTGCGCTTGGTCTTGGGCACGGCGAAGTTTTGCAGTAGACACCATCTTCATCGCTTTCGTGATCTGACGCGTGTTTTTAACGCTTTTTATACGTCGTTTTACTTCACGAATACCTTGAGCCACTCATTTTCACCACCTTGGGAAATGCATGCTGAATTCTTCTGAACCCAGCATGCACAAAATCTATCGATGCCGAAGATTAACGGCTTGGAGCAAAGCCTTTTTTAAACTCTTCGATCGCTGCTCCTAATTCTTTTTCATCCGGTAATTCGTTTGTTGTACGGATATGTTCGAACAACTGTGGTTTATTGGAGTCGATGAAGGCAAGCAATTCTTTTTCGAAACGACGAACGTCTTCCACAGCAATTTCGTCTAGGAAGCCTTTTGTCGCAGCGAAGATAGAGATAACTTGCTTTTCAACAGGCATTGGTTGGTATGAAGGTTGTTTTAGGATTTCAACAACACGCTCACCACGAGTCAAACGAGCTTGTGTTGCTTTATCCAAATCGGAACCGAACTGCGCAAACGCAGCCAACTCACGATATTGTGCCAAGTCCAAACGAAGTGGACCAGCTACTTTTTTCATTGCTTTAATCTGTGCGGAACCACCTACGCGGGATACAGAGATACCTGCGTTAACCGCTGGACGTTGACCTGCGTTAAACAAATCGGTTTCCAAGAAGATCTGTCCATCTGTGATGGAGATAACGTTCGTTGGAATGTACGCAGATACGTCAGAACCTTGAGTCTCGATGAAAGGAAGTGCTGTTAGAGAACCAGCTCCTAGTTCATCAGATAATTTGGCTGCACGCTCTAACAAGCGGGAATGCAAGTAGAATACGTCACCAGGGTATGCTTCACGACCTGGAGGACGGCGAAGCAATAGGGACAACTCACGATAAGCTGCCGCTTGTTTAGATAAGTCATCATAAATACATAGGACATGTCCGCCCTTGTACATGAAATACTCACCCATTGTTACACCCGCATAAGGAGCTAGATACAGCAATGGAGCTGGATCAGAAGCTGTAGCGGAAACAACGATTGTATAATCAAGAGCACCATGCTTACGAAGTGTTTCAACTACGCCAGCAACTGTTGATTGCTTTTGACCAATGGCAACGTAGATACAAATCATGCCGTTACCCTTTTGATTGATGATGGTATCCAAAGCAACAGATGTTTTACCTGTTTGACGGTCACCGATGATCAACTCACGCTGACCACGACCGATCGGTACCATGGAGTCAATAGCTTTAATACCTGTTTGCAATGGCTCATGAACGGATTTACGTGCCATTACACCAGGAGCATTGTTTTCGATAGGACGGAATTCCGTAGTCGCAATTGGACCCAATCCGTCAATCGGTTGACCAAGTGGGTTAACTACGCGACCTAATAGCGCTTCCCCTACTGGTACTTCCATTACACGGCCAGTACGTTTAACCGTGTCACCTTCTTTAATGTCACGGAAAGCTCCAAGGATAATTACCCCTACGTTATCGCTTTCCAAGTTGAGTACCATACCCATAACGCCGTTTTGGAACTCAAGAAGCTCACCGGCCATTGCTTTTTCCAAACCATGTACGCGCGCAATACCGTCACCAACAGTGATAACCGTACCTACGTCAGCGATTTCGATCTCAGCTTTATAATTAGCGATGCGCTCTTTGATGAGCGAGCTAATTTCTTCAGGTCTGATTGCACTCACTTACGATTCACCCCATTCAACCCAGCGTCTTATATTTGATGCGCAAAATGCTCTAATTTCGTTTTCAAGCTACCGTCATATAAACGATCGCCAATCTTCACAACGACTCCACCAATAATAGTAGGGTCTATTACGCTTTCGAAGCGTAGCTTTTTATTCAGCATTTGACCAAACTGAATAGCAAGCTCTTCTAATTCTTCCTGGCTCAGTGGTTTAGCTGTAGTAACAACGGCATCCGCAAAGCCACGTTTATCGTTGGCCATTTCTACGTATGCTCTGGTTATTTCTGCGAATTCACTTTCACGTTTGTTGTCTACTAACGCAAAAAGAAAGTTGATTACTTCCTGCGAAGCTTTTCCTTTGAAAAGCTCCTCCAGCAACTCTTTCTTAGAAGCAACGGCAATTCGAGGATGCGTAAATAATTTATGGAAGTCAGGTACCTGTTTTAATGCTTCAGCAAGGTCTTTTAACTCACCTTCAATTTGATCAATGAGTCCACGCTCTTCTGCAATCTCAAACAGAGCACGCGCGTAACGTTTTGCTAATGCTCCACTCATAAGCGATCCCCTACTTGTTTCAGGAACTGATCAATCGTGGATTTTTGTGTAGCTTCATCCAATTCTTTTTCAATAATTTTAGAAGCCAACATAACAGATAGACTTGCCATTTGCGTACGTAGTTCTTCTTTAGCTTTCTCTGTCTCGCGAGCAATTTCTGCACTTGCTTCCGCTTTCAGACGAGCTGCCGTTTCTTCTGCCTCTTTCTTAATACGCGCTTCTTCTTCTTGTGCTTGACGAGTTGCACGCTCAATTAGAGCTTTTGTTTCTTGACGAGCTTCTTCTAACAAGCGGCGTTGTTCAGCTAGTAGTCCTTCCGCTTCTTTACGGTTACGTTCTGCTGCTTCAATTTCTGATGCAACGTATTGACGGCGTTTTTCCATGATTTGTGTTATAGGGCCAACTGCAAATTTCCTAACAACTAAAAGAAGTATCAGGAATGCGAGTACTTGAAAGAGCATCGTGCCCCCTTCAAGGGTTACCGCTCCAAACTCTAGCATGCTATTCACTCCTTCCTGGTTCAGAAGAGTATTTTAAGTAATGATAAAAAATCAATGATCTTTTACTGTTGCATAAACAAGGCGAAGGCCTAGCCTGCTAGCCTTCGCCCCGTAAAATTACATTTGGGAGTAAAGAATGAAACCAACCGCAACCGCGATGATAGGCACCGCTTCAACAAGACCTACCCCTAGAAGCATAAGACCCATCAAGCTACCACGAGCTTCTGGTTGACGTGCAACACCTTCAATTGTGCGAGAGATAACTAGTGAGTTACCGATTGCTCCACCTAATGCAGCTAAACCAAAGATAATACCGATTGCTAAAGCCAAAGTATTCATTAAAATAATCCTCCTCAAGTTTCTGTTGATTAAAAATTAGTGACCATCATTCGTTTTCTGCGAAATATATATGATTGTAAGGGTCGTGAAGATATAAGCTTGAACTGCCCCTACGAAGACGGAATAACCAAGCCACGCTAATAATGGGATACTACCAATAAAGACACCGGTGCTCATTAAGAAGGCAATCAAAACTTCCCCGGCAAAAATGTTACCAAATAGACGGAGTGGAAGTGTTAATGGCTTAATGACCAGTTCTTCAAGGATATGGAGTGGGTTAAGAAAATGCTTCAGGTACGTACCTAGCCCATGACGTCGAATATCCACGTATTGAGAGTAAAGAAGGATAGTAAGCGCCAGCGAGAAGGTCACACTTGCAGCAGCCGTTGGAGACTTCCACCATGCGATGTGTATACCATGTCCACCTGGTTCAAGTGCATGTTCCACTTTTTCGATTTTCTTAGCCTGAGCCTCAGGAGTCCCAGAAATCGTCAACATCTCAACAACTTGTTCGTTAACTACCTTGTTTTGAGCAGGGTCGTTGTGATGCAGCGTAACTACGTTAAGACCTAGCCCTAACCAGTTCCCTAGAATGATATAGAGAAAAACTGTTACAGCAAGTGTAATAAACCTTGCAGCCGTTTTTGCATCCATAACCGATCTTGCCAAGTTATTGATGAAATCGACAATCCACTCTAGAAGGTTTTGCCTTCCACCTGGAACACCTGTCGTTAATTGACGAGATAAAACAACCAGTAGGACAAAAACCAAAATAGCTGTCAACGTAATCATAAGCATGGTCGGAATATCGAATACGAGTCCACCGAGCTTAAATTTTAATGACCAATGATCCAAAATTTGTTCACCCCTTTCCCTCAAAAAATACTTCCTTAGTCAACCTTTTAAGAGCTTACTCTTTATTCTACCTCTTAACTTGTTGAAAAACAGTTAACAAATATTGAACTAATCATCTATTTTTAAGATTGTAATACACAAAAATAATCGAAAACACTTGAAATACTAGCAGTCCAATAATAACTCCCATAATTTGAAACAATTCTGGAAATCTTAGGGCTATAAAAACTGCTATAATTGTAACTGCAAACCTCTGCACCATTCCTATTCCCTTGGTTTTTCCTATATTACCAGTAATTTTCCATACCTTCAGATAAAGGAGAAGTCCATTGATAAGACTTGCAAAGCTACCCAACAGTAATGACTGAAAAAACAATCTATAATCAGGTAGGAGAAACCATAGAACCCCGATAAGGGCAATAGACCATAAAACACAGCGGATGATATTACGTACGGCAGTATAGAATGTTTGCATGTTACATCTCCCTACAGATAAGGACGTATCATTTGGTATACGCTTACAATACCTACGCCCAACCCTAGAAACAGCCCGACAATCATGAGCCAAGGAGCCGTATGTAACCATTCATCTAAATACTGTCCAAATAAGACTCCGGCTATGATACATATTGCTAGATCTGCTCCAATCATGCTTACTAATCCGATAGCTTTCCATGGGTTATTTACCTTTTTTGACAAGTTCGCTTCTCCCTTCAGACAGAAATGGAAGAGCTTGGTTGACACCTTAACATATTAACGAAGATTTATCTACATTGTCAACTTGTCGAACTGTAGGACACAAATTTTTCACAATTTGTCTATATTATTTTGATTATTGTTGAAATTCCTTGACCGCCACCTATGCATAAGGTAGCTAGACCATAGCGAGAATCGCTTCGTTTCAACATTTCATGGACAAGACTAACCAGAACGCGAGCCCCGCTTGCTCCAATTGGATGACCAAGGGCAATCGCTCCTCCGTTCACGTTTAGCTTCTCTCGATCAAGGCCTAATTCCTTCCCAACCGCTATTGCTTGTGCCGCAAAAGCCTCATTGGCTTCAATCAGATCTATTTGATCTATAGAAAGCCCCGCCTTCTTTAGAGCCTTTTCTGTAGCCGGTACTGGGCCTAGTCCCATTACTTGCGGATTGACTCCAGCGCTTGCATTGGCAACTATTGTAGCTAAAGGCTTAATCCCCAGCTCTTCTGCCTTTGCATAAGACATTAAGACTAGTGCTGCAGCTCCATCATTAATTCCTGAGGCATTTCCTGCCGTGACGCTCCCGTCCTTTTTAAAAGCAGGTCGCAGTTTAGCTAATGCATCCACCGTTGCACCTGCTCGCGGGAACTCATCTTGCTCAAACAAAATAGCCTCTCCCTTTTTTTGCGGGATAGTGACAGGGACGATCTCATCTAAAAAACGTCCTTCTTGAATCGCTTTGTTTGCCTTTTGTTGGCTCCAAGCCGCAAATTCATCCTGTTCTTCTCGGCTTATCTGATAACGTTCGCAAAGATTTTCAGCTGTTATTCCCATATGATAATCATTAAAGGCACACCAAAGCCCATCGCGGATCATGGAGTCTACGACCTTCTGATCACCCATGCGATACCCGTCTCTGGCCCCTTCTAATAAATAAGAAGCCTGACTCATATTTTCCATACCACCTGCAACTACCACATCTGCTTCTCCAGACACGATAGCCTGATAAGCTATATGTACAGCTTTTAATCCTGACCCGCAGACTTTATTAATAGTCAATGAGGGTTTCTCCTCACCAATGCCTGCTAGCATGGCCGCCTGACGCGTTGGGTTTTGCCCAAGCCCCGCCTGTAATACGTTCCCCATCACGACCTCGTCTACATGCTGTTTATCAAGACCTGCTTTGGCAAGTGCCGCTTCAATCACTACTGCTCCTAATCTAGTTGCGCTTACAGAAGATAACTTTCCTTGAAAACTACCGATGGCAGTGCGCACAGCACTGACAATAACTACATCGCTACCTTTCATCATATCCACTCCTTAAAAACATCAGATCGTAAGCTTTAGTTAGTTAATTTTGCCACTTGTGAATCTTCAGTCTTTTGATAACAATAATTAGTAACTAAGCTATATATTACCATATTTTTAAGGAGACAGATATCCCTTAGATTATCCTATTTATAAGTTTCCCATTATTACTATAGTAGAAATAACCAAAAAGTAAACAGGTAACTTTTAGAATGAAATCGCATATTACAGTTTAATAGAAAAAAGCCGTCTTTGGCAGATAGCAAAAGACGGCTAAGTCCTTCCTTTATCGTTGAATCAAACGATACAAGGCGGCAACACAAACAGCGCGTGTGGTTGGGCTGTCAGGTTTAAAGCTTCCTTGGATTGGATCAATTAATCCTAGTCCTACTATATTTGAAACAGAGGCTGATGCCCATGAAGCAATTTGATTCTGATCCTTCAGCTTTACTTTCGGAGTAGCTTGCTGTTGCAGGATTCGATCCAGTATGATAGCTGCTTCTGCTCGTGTAACAGGCTGATCTGGACGGAAGGTATTATCCTTATACCCTTTCACCAATTCCATGGACACCGCTACCTGTACTGCACCTTGCGCATATGAAGGCACTTGATCTTTGAAGTTCAATTTAGGTTGGTTGGGTAGCTCCCAATTAAACACCCTAGCTAATAGCGCAACATATTGAGCGCGTGTTAATGGGACGTCTGGGCCAAATTTGTTAGCAGACAGCCCTTTTACAAACTCCTGTTCCGCCATATAAAGAATCTCTTTTTTATAAGGGTGGTTGGCAATATCGCTAAACTGTTGACCGTATGGTACCAACAGTGTCGCATCGTCCATATAGATGCTTCCCTTTTCCGGGCGCGATTCAGAGCCTTCAGGCAAATTAGCAATATAGATACTCTTCAGTTGTAGAGGATAAGCCGCATTTGATGGGAAGTAGCCTCTAAGCTGTTTCCAACCAGTCCAGTCTATCTCCTTGGCAAGATCAACATAATGTGTTTTGCCCTTGCTATCTATTACTTCAGCGCGAAGCCAGTGGTTACTGTTATCCCCATAAACCCACAAGCCCATACCAATAGGCTGTCCCGGAATCGCTATAGGAGCTGCCCCCATTTTTCCATAGGCGAAACGGGTATTAGCAGATGATGCTCCGCTGAAATCATACGTTAATTTAGCAGATTTACCAGAACGATGCACTTGTTCACTTTGGAGCAAGAAGGAGCCCTTCGAAGTTAACCCTTCTGGATTTCCTGCAAACGAAATGCCGGCAATATTATCAAAATTGATCCATTGCTGCTCTGTAGCCCCTACTGTAATTGGTACCGTGGTTGATTTACCGTCATAAGATACAGTCAAGGTAGCTTGTCCTGTTTGTTCTCCTGCAACCAACTGCATTTGTTCATTAATATGTACAAGCTCGTTGCTTACAGTGGTTGTAACAGATAATGGCGTTGCTGTGACCAACTGCCCTTTTTTCGTTTTGATTTTAATATCGAGTGGCAATGTTTGACCTGGCATTACGGTAAGTGGAGATGGCGATACCATCACTTGCTCTACCTCAGCACCACTAACGACATGAATATTTTTCTTCGTCTGAATTCCATTGACGCTAGCCGTAACAACAGATGTACCTGATTGACGAGCGATAAATGAGCTTCCTTCAAATGATCCAGAATCCCCATCTACTCCCCAAGAAATCTGGTTTGCGTCAATTTTATAAGGTAAATAGTGGTTGTCATATGCTTTGGTTCCAAATTGAATAGCCTGTCCAATTAACGTTTCAGTAGGTCCTGTTAATTGGAATCCAGCCAAATCCCCGGCAGGTGCCGTATTAAATACACCTAATCCCGTTGGAACACGACGTTCTACTCCCTGCATAGGGCGATTGGCCAATTTGGCTTCTGTTTCCCCTAGCATGCGAACGGCTAATGTTTGTGAACCACCGCCATCAAAATTGGCCGCCATATAAGAGCCAGCTTCAACCATGATCTGAGCAAATTCGACCAATGTTACCCCACGGCTGGCACTGCCTTGCTCTACACTTACAATGTAGAGTGTCTTTCCGTCTTTAGAGACGCCGACACCAGTCCGGGCTGTTTTCCCCATAACTGCTTTATCAGCGGAAATAGTAGCTACTTTTCCCTGATTAACTAGCAAAGCATGCCCTCCCACTGCTTGGGCCCACTCTTTTGAATTAGGAGTAGTTTGTGAATCTACAGTCACAGAAGAGCCTACAGGAAACTCTTGTTGCAAAAATTGAGCAGCTGTCCCGTGTCCCCATAAAACAAAACCATCGGCAGGAATTGCCGCTCCAGGCTGATCCACTCGAACCTCAGTAGCTATACCATTGCGAAAGACTACCTCAACCACACCTTTATAGCCTTTAATTGTTCCTAGACTGGTCTTCCCAAAGGCAGGTGTATACATATTAAGCTGGTTCTCATGGCTTTTACCTGCTGAAGAAGAGTACTCTTCCTTATTAATTCCGCGCAGGCTCATGTTTTTACCGTTTTGCGAGGTTACCAGCCCCGTGAACCCAAATCGCTCAATAGCGGCTGTCTTATCCGCAGTTATCCCTAAGCTGTAGTAATACGGTAAATGTCCCATTGAAGAAATCGTTTGTCCATCTTTTACAACAATTCCGAATGGTGCACCACGTAGAGACATATTGAAAAAGTCGGCATTTACACCAACAACTGCTCCTGCTTCATTTGTCATTTTCGTAATGCTTTGTTTTTCTGTTACATGTCCATTTGTCCCGTAAATGGGCTTCACTTCTACGTATTCATTATTCAGATCGACTTTTGTTATGTAGATTTTGCTTTTCTGGTTTCCATAGACCTTTTCATAATGCGTTAAGATTGTACCTTCCCCAATTGGCGTTTGCCAAACCATTGTTAACGGTCCTACAGTCGCAGCTTCTACTACATAGGCAGGCAGCACAACAGGAATAATTGCCCCGCATGCTACAGTTGTAGCCAGCATTAACGACAGAAACCGAGCTGGCTTCTTTTTCATTATTGTTGAAACCCCTCTCCATTGGCTAAACTTTCTCTTTTTTCCTATCCATTACAATGTTTAGACGTAGCGAATCGCCCACAAGTTTCAGTTTTTTTTCGCGATTTTTATTTGCCACAAAAGGAAAAGAGACGTTCTGAAAAAACGCCTCTTTTATATGCTTTATTTAGATAATAACTTCTCTTGACTTGGTTGAAAAGGGACTGGGCGATCAGAAATGTAACCAAAATGGTACAGGATTGCTTTCACAATTCTTTCCGATGCCTTTCCGTCTCCATATGGATTTGCTGCTTGCGCCATTTGTTCATATGCCACTGAATTGGTTAACAATTCATTTGCCATCTCATATACCTGTTGCTCATCTGTGCCTGCCAATTTCAACGTACCAGCCGCGATTCCTTCTGGACGCTCTGTGGTGTCACGCAAGACAAGTACCGGTACCCCAAGAGAAGGAGCTTCTTCCTGCACTCCACCTGAGTCTGTCAGAATCAAGTGAGCATGTCGAGCAAAGTTGTGGAAGTCAAACGCATCTAACGGATCAATTAAATGGATACGATCATGGTTCCCCAAGAACTCTTGTGCCACTTCCTGCACCGCTGGGTTTAGATGCACAGGGTAAACCACAGCGATCTCTTCATGCTCATCTACCAATTTACGCACAGCTCGGAAGATACGGCGCATTGGATCACCTAGATTTTCACGACGATGGGCTGTCATCAACACCATCTTTTTGCCTGCTACCTTTTCCAAGACAGGATGCTGATAGTCAGACTTCACAGTTGTCTGTAATGCATCAATCGCAGTATTCCCCGTAATATAGATGGCTTGCTCTTGCTTGTTCTCACGGCGTAAATTATCTGCCGATCCTTCTGTTGGTGAAAAATGAAGATCAGCCATAACTCCTGTCAGCTGGCGATTCATCTCTTCCGGGAATGGAGAATACTTGTCCCACGTACGAAGACCAGCTTCAACATGTCCGATCGCTACCTGATTGTAGAAGGAAGCCAAGCTTGCAACGAAGGTTGTCGTGGTGTCGCCATGTACGAGCACGATATCTGGTTGTGCCTCTTTGATCGCTTTATCCAAGCTTTCTAATGCACGGGTGGTGATGTCGATCAAAGTCTGACGATCCTTCATAATATTTAAATCCATGTCAGGCGTGATCTGGAAAATTTCCAGAACCTGATCCAACATTTGTCGATGTTGTGCTGTCACGCATACGATAGATTCAATCTGTTCTTTATGTTTTTTTAACTCGTGAACAAGCGGAGCCATCTTGATAGCCTCCGGTCTTGTCCCGAATACCGTCATTACTTTTATCTTTTTCATCAGCAAGACACCCCCTATTTCGTTCCGTATAAACGATCTCCGGCATCTCCTAGTCCAGGAATAATATAGCCATGATCGTCCAGATATTCATCTACTTTCGCTACGAAGATATCTACATCTGGGTGTTCGTCTTGGATGACCTTAATTCCTTCGGGAGCAGCGATTAAACACATTAATTTAAGGTTCTTAGCACCACGTTTTTTCAGAGCTTCAATAGCAGCAACTGCCGAACCCCCTGTTGCTAGCATAGGGTCAATAACAATCAACTCACGCTCAGCAACATCGGATGGTAATTTTACATAGTATTCTACCGGTTGCAATGTTTCCGGATCACGATACAGCCCTACATGCCCTACTTTTGCAGCAGGAATTAATTTCAGTACACCGTCAACCATGCCTAATCCAGCACGCAAAATCGGTACTAGCCCTACTTTTTTACCTGCAATTACATTGGATTTACAAGTTGCTACTGGTGTTTGGATTTCTACCTCTTCTAAAGGCATATCTCTGGTAATCTCATACGCCATAAGAGTTGCTACTTCATCTACCAACTCGCGAAATTCTTTTGTTCCTGTATTTTTATCACGAATAAACGTCAACTTATGCTGAATCAAAGGATGGTCAAATACATATACACGGCTCATGTTGGTACCTCCGTTTCATTATTAGCAAATCCATTATGTACACGAAGCCCATGGCTCCTTGAAATAAGCTTTTCTTATCATAAAGGAGCAAAGCTATCACGTCAATTTGCCTGAAAATATTGACTTATATCTGATATCAATGTCGTGCGTTTGCTTCTCCCGCTAGTTTTCCCCCGCCTATATTGAAATATAAATAGGAAGAAACACACAGAAAAACAGGCCCTCTCCTCGTAAGGCAGGTGGACCTGTTTATTATTTATGGTTGTTTAAAAATAGTTTCTGAAAGATTAGATAGACAATCCTTCATACAGCGGGAACTTCTTGTTTAATGCGGCAACACGTTCACGAGCTTCTGCATGCTTAGCTTGATCCTCTGGATTCTTCAGGGTCAAAGCAATGATGCCAGCTACTTCCTTCATTGCCTCCTCATCAAATCCACGACTAGTAACCGCTGGCGTACCCATGCGTACACCGCTTGTTACAAACGGGCTAGCTGGATCAAATGGGATTGTATTTTTGTTTGTCGTAATACCTACTTCATCAAGAAGATGCTCTGCCACCTTACCTGTAAGCTCTAGATTTCGTACGTCTACTAATACCAGATGATTATCCGTACCACCAGACACTAGCTGTAATCCTTCCGCCTGTAGTGCCGCAGCAAAAGCACGAGCATTGTTGACTACACGCTGGGAGTATTCTTTGAATTCTGGTTGTAGCGCTTCACCGAAGGCTACCGCCTTTGCCGCAATGACATGCATCAATGGTCCACCCTGTATTCCTGGGAATACAGATTTGTCGATTGCTTTGGCAAACTCTTCCTTGCAAAGAATTAAGCCACCGCGCGGACCGCGTAATGTTTTATGTGTAGTGGATGTAACAAAATGAGCATGCGGTACTGGATTTTGATGTAAGCCTGCTGCGACAAGGCCAGCGATATGCGCCATATCAACCATGAGATAAGCTCCAATCTCATCCGCAATTTCACGGAACTTAGCAAAATCAATCTCACGCGGATACGCACTTGCACCAGCTACAATCAATTTTGGTTTGTGTTCTAATGCTTTTTCTCGAACGATCTCATAGTTAATCAGATGCGTCTCTTCATCCACACCATATTCAACAAAATTATAGAGAGTACCTGAGAAGTTAACGCTACTACCATGGGTTAAATGACCGCCATGGGATAAGTTCATGCCCAATACAGTATCTCCTGGCTGTAGAATGGTAAAGTAAACCGCCATGTTAGCTTGAGCGCCAGAATGCGGCTGTACGTTGGCATGTTCTGCACCGAAAATTTCCTTGACGCGATCACGTGCGATGTTTTCTGCAATATCCACATATTCACAACCACCGTAATAGCGGCGACCCGGATAACCTTCCGCATACTTGTTAGTAAGTACAGTCCCCATCGCTTCCATTACAGTACGACTAACAAAGTTTTCTGATGCAATTAGCTCAATCTTGTCACGCTGGCGACCTAATTCCAAACGAATAGCTTCTGTAATTTGTGGATCTTTTTCTTTTAAGATATCGAACATCATCTTATCCCTCCCTGGTAATCTGCACTTCTATTTCGTTCACCATTGTATATCAACCCAAGTTGCTTTTCTCTAAGTACAAGTTAATTGATCAATACGTTCATAAACCGCTCGTGCTCCGCCAATCATTTTTGGTCGTGTATAGGCTGCTGTAAGATGAGCCTCTCCTATTTGTTTACGACTAAGTCTAACTGGAACTACCACGTGCTTTAGATGCATGCCGATAAAGGTATCTCCAATATCAAGGCCAGCATCTGCTTTTATATGCTCTACCACAGCCGGCATTTGCATATGCTGATAGGCATAGGCTGCCATAGATCCTCCTGCACGCGGTACCGGAATAACACTTACTTCTTCAAGTCCATATTGTCTTAAAATAGAACGTTCTACAACAAGGGCACGATTTAAATGCTCACAGCATTGAAAAGCAAGCTGAAAGCCTGTTTGTTGCCGAGCTTCTTCAATCCCCTTCCAGATAGCGCCAGCTACTTCTTGGCTACCTGCTTTACCAATATGCTGACCAATCACCTCGCTCGTACTGCAACCGATCACCAGAAGCTGGTCAGCACGCAGCTTTGCTACCTTACCTAATTCCAGTACACAGTCCCTGATCTCTTGCTTGAGACGAGCAATTTCCACTTTACTTCACTCCCGAATATTTGGCCTCAATATCCATCACTTTCTTAACGCGATTCTCATGACGGCCACCTTCAAAATCAGTTCCTAGCCAAATTTTCACAATATCAAGAGCTAGGCCAGGTCCAATTACTCGCTCTCCCATCGCTAGCATATTCGTATCATTATGCTCACGAGTTGCTTTGGCAGAGAATGTATCATGAACTAATGCACAACGAATTCCACGTACCTTATTAGCCGCAATGGACATCCCAATACCTGTCCCACATACTAAAATACCTCTGTCAAACTCTCCAGAAGCTACTTTTTCCGCAACAGGCAAGGCATAGTCTGGGTAATCAACAGAGGTCTCGCAATTACAACCAAAATCTTCGAACGCAATCTGCATGGATGTTAAAAGCTTTTTGATCTCTTCTTTTAGATGTACTCCGCCGTGATCGGCTGCTAATGCTACTTTCATTGTGCAATCCCTCACTTTTGTCGTCATATGATGTATTATACATGATTATCCTAACGAAATACAGTATGGAAACTACGAAAAGCTTGTTTTACCAACAAAACACAAACATTAATCAACAAAATAAATTAATCGTTCGTGTTTTAAATAAATAAGGTCCTGGGAATGTTCCAGCACCTTTTTCACTCATTCCATATCCTGACGATACTCGTTATTCTTTTCGTTTACGATCTTCAGTAGTTTTTCGCGCACGGCTTGTAGATCCTTTTCTAATTCCTGCGCTGTAGCCCGATATATCTCTAAGCTTCCACCGTAAGGATCTGTAATATCGCCTTGCTCTCCATACGCATACTCTTTTAATGAGTATACCTTTGCCGTCGCTTCAGGAAAATGACTCAAAATTGCTATTTTATGCCCTTGAGTCATCGTAATGATAAGGTCAGCCTGATTTATTTGGTCATTTGTTATCTGTTTCGAAGCATGCTCATGCGCTAGTCCCTTTTCCCCTAGCACCTGTTGGGCATGCAAGGAAGCAGGCTGCCCCTCAAACACAGCAACTCCCGCTGAGGCAATTTCCATTTGTAAATCCTTTACTTGTTCACGGAAAAGAACTTCTGCCATGGGACTTCTGCAAGTATTGCCCGTACAAACAAATAAAATTCGCATGTTCTGGTGCCCCTTTCTGTCCACACTACTTACAAAATAAATTTTAAACCAAAAATCAGCAGGATAACACCGCCAATAATTTCACTATATTCACCCATCCAGCCTCCAACGCTTCTCCCCAGCAGTAACCCAGCACAAGACATCATCCCTCCAACGATACCAAACATGCTAACTGCCAGCCATTTGTTCACTGTCATCAAACCAAGTGAGAAGCCAACTGATAGGGCATCCAGACTAACACTAATAGCAAATAAAATCAGTCCAAGACCTGATGTTTTCACTATACTCCCCTCATTTTCTCCAAAAAAGACGCTCCATAACATATGAACGCCAAGGAGAATCAAGATACTGCCTCCAATGAAAATAGCGATATCTCCTACTATATCAGAGAGATAGGAGCCGATTGCAATGCCTAATAGAGGCATAGCAACATGAAAACACCCAATCATAATGCTGATGTTCACAATTTTGCGCAACCGTAGACCTACCATACCAAGCCCAATACCCAGTGAGAACGCATCCATCCCCAACGCAATCGCAATTAGTAGTAATGTTAGAAATTGTCCCCAAAGAAATACTGTAGCGTCCACACTCTTCCCCCCTGTCTTTTTCACCTTATGCGGACAGGGGGGTAAACATTCTTTTTCTATAACAGGTTGTTCCTTTAGATGTTTAGGCCTTTATCATTCGATGAGATGCTGCTTTTTCTAAACGATTCATTACAGCGAGCCCAAGACCCTCACGTGGATACGTTTCCGCTAAAATAAACTGAATCTGCTCCTCATCAAATCGGCGTAAGTCCGTATACAAATCCTGAGCTACTTCCTCCAATGATGCCAATGAACCACATTGAAGCGTTACATCTACTAGAGCATGATTATCCCAGTGCTTCAGATGTTCTCTAGGTACCATTACTCCTGTTGTTAATCCTTGTTCTTTTGCTTCTGTTAAAAGCTCCAGCATTTTTGCTCTTACTTTATCCTCTTGACCAGATACTAACCATAAATCTCCTTTAGGGGCATAATGCTTATATTTCATTCCAGGCGAGATTGGTTGTTCCTTTTCCTCCGTTAAGAAAGCCGGATCAATTGCCACCTCTCCGATTACACGCTCAATTTGCTCCACAGTAATACCACCTGGTCGATGAATCATCGGCGGTTCCACTGTCATGTCTATTGTCGTAGATTCCACACCTACACCTGTGCTTCCTCCGTCTACAATCCCTGAGATTCTTCCAGCTAAATCCTCTAGGACATGCTGAGCTGTAGTAGGGCTTGGACGTCCAGAGCGGTTTGCACTTGGTGCTGCTATTGGAACGTGTGCCTGTTTAATCAATTCCAACGCAACAGGATGATCAGGCATGCGTACTCCCACTGTAGATAATCCAGCCGTTACTTTGGAGGCGATTCCTGCTTTCTTGGGTAGAAACATTGTAAGTGGACCTGGCCAAAATGCCTCCATCAACTGTCTTGCTTTTACAGGGATGTCAGTGGCCACAGTGTCTAGTTGTGATTTTTCACCAATATGGACGATCAGTGGATTATCACTCGGTCTACCCTTAGCAACGAAGATTTTTTCCACAGCCTCATCAGATAAAGCGTTCGCCCCTAGCCCATAAACCGTTTCGGTAGGAAACGCAACAAGCTCTCCTGATTCGACAAGTTTTGCTGCATCCACAAGATGTGCACAACTTTTTTGTTCTTCCACATTCTTATCCACAACCCAAACCTTTGTCAGTATATTCTGTTCCATCCGATAAACCCTTTCTTATTCGTTATTCGTGCTCGCTTCGCTTCCATAGTATATGTTTTTCAAAAAAAGTTTTCAACAGGCTGTGGGTAACCTGTGGATAAAACTATAGATTTTTGTGACTTTTCTATTAAAAAAAGCCTATCCGCATAAGACAGGCTTGAGGGGGAGCAATGTTATTTCCCGGTTTAAAACCAGGAGCGAAGTTTGTCCCATAGAAAGGAGCGCACTTCGACGTTAGAAGCTTGTTTATTAGGTGAAATAGCTGGTATATCAATATTCTCCGTCATTTCCTTCTGTCCAATACCTGCATCTTTTTTGTTGTAATAATCAGAATATTCTTTATCAAATTGCAGTTGCAAGTCTTTATTTCCCACTGTATCGTGTTCAGATTCTTCCACTTGTACCGCTTCTTCCACAGCACCTGAAAAGTTATCCACAGTTTCTTCCCTTTTCGCAATTCCGTCCCCATTCGATAAATCAATAAAGCATAGCGGAGGAAATAAGACACACCACCAATTTTGTCCTTCTGCTTTCCCAATGCGTACACGCAGAGCTTCATAATCACCCGCAGGATAAATATAGGAACCGTATTGCTTGGTAGGAAATTCAACTCGGCCAAAATATACTTCTGCCGGATAGGAATAGCCTCGATCAGCAATTGTTTTATCCACAACTTTTTTAATCTTGTTCATATGATCAGCTACAAGTAGACGAGCTTGGTCATAGCTATGAATCTCTTTTATCCATTTGTTCATTTCAGCAATAATCGCATCACGCACTTCACGTTTTAGCCATTGATCCTCGACGGAATCGCTATTTGCCAATATACGCAGCCGAATAGATTCTTGTGGAATCGGACCATTGTTATGTATATTTGCCGATGCCAGTTGTCCTTCCCAGCTCATTAACGCGATCATTAAGCCAAATAAGATAAAAAAGAACCGTTTCATCATAACCAACTCTCCCCTCATGTACTGTTTCTCTAGTAAACAGTATGGACACAAAGAGCCTATGATAAACCCGGTTCTATAAACTATTTTTAATTGTGTAGTCGATAGCCGACAATTATCCGATCAATACCTGCCAAATCAGGATAAATGAATACTTCGTCAACGGCGCCTGATTCCTTCATCAGTTGAGCTACCGTATTCGCCTGATATATCCCTACTTCAAAAGCAACCAGTCCTGTCGGTGCCAGCAATTGCGGTAATGCTTCACATATTCTGCGATAGAAAATATAGCCGTCCGCTCCACCATCAAGAGCTAAACGCGGTTCATAGCCAAGAACTTCCCTGTCCAATTCGTCTACATCCGTACTTGGAATATAGGGCGGGTTAGATACGATGATATCCACACGCTCACCTGTTTCCAGGATTGGCTCAACTAAATCCCCTTGTATAAAACGAACTCTTTTTTCCACATCTAATCGCTCAGCATTTTGCTTGGCAATCGCAATCGCATCCAAAGAAATATCCACAGTCGTTAGTTGCCAATTCGGCTTCTCCGCTGCCAGCGTTAACGTAATTGCTCCACTTCCCGTCCCAAAATCTACAACAGATAAGGGCTGTTCTGCACTCCAAATTCGTTGGGAATGCAAGAGAACCTGTTCTATTAACAATTCTGTTTCTGGACGCGGAATCAATACACCTGGAGCTACAATAAAATCACGTCCATAAAAATTTTGTTCCCCCAAGATGTACTGAATCGGTTCATGAGCAGCTCTTCGCTTAAGTAACATTCGAATAGAAGCTATCTCTTCCTCTTTAATCGGATCAGGCATAGATGCTAAGAAGCTCGCCCGATTCATCTTGAGTACATGACGAATCATTAATTCAGCTTCAAACCGCGGGTCCTTTGTTCCGGCTTCTTCTAAAAAGGAAGAAGCCCAAAGCAGGGCTTCTCTTACATTATTTATCGAATCCATCTTATGCGCTGGCATCGTTTTTCATTAGCTCCGTTTGCTCGTGCATAATGAGATTATCAATAATTTCATCCATATCTCCATCGAGGATACCTTCCAGACGATGAAGCGTCAAACCAATGCGGTGATCCGTTACGCGACTTTGCGGGAAGTTATAGGTACGAATACGCTCACTGCGGTCACCAGTACCTACTAAGGATTTACGGTTCGCATCAATTTCAGCGTTCGCTTGTTGACGGTAGAAATCAGACAAACGAGCACGGAGAATTTTTAATGCTTTGTCCTTATTGGAATGCTGAGACTTCTCATCCTGACAAGATACCATGATACCAGTCGGTAAGTGAGTAACACGCACCGCTGACTTGGTAGTATTAACAGACTGTCCACCCGCACCGCTAGAACAGAACGTGTCAATACGGATATCTTTATCACTAATTTCTACGTCTACTTCTTCAACCTCAGGTAATACCAGAACGGTAGCTGTGGACGTATGAATACGACCGCCAGACTCTGTAGACGGTATGCGTTGTACACGATGTGCGCCGCTCTCAAATTTAAGCTTGCTGTAAGCACCTCTACCGTTTACAGCAAACACGATTTCTTTAAAGCCACCAATATCAGTTTCATTCGCTTCCATCACGTCAATTTTAAAGCCATGACGCTCTGCAAAACGAGTGTACATTCGGTATAAGCTTGAAGCAAATAAAGCCGCTTCATCTCCACCTGCCGCACCACGAATTTCAACGATAACGTTTTTATCATCATTCGGGTCTTTTGGCAGTAGTAAGATTTTCAGACGATTCTCCAGCTCTTCCTTACTTTTGGACAGCTCAGCGATTTCCATTTTAACCATTTCACGCATCTCATCGTCCAATTTCTCTTCAAACATAGCCTTAGAATCGTCAAGTTGAGTAAGAACAGATTTATATTCACGGTACGCGGTGACCATATCTTCCAAAGAGGATTGTTCTTTGGAGAGTTCACGTAGCTTTTTTGTATCACTAATTACGTCGGGGTCACACAAAAGGTTTGTAACTTCTTCGTAACGCTCTTCAACAGCAGATAGGCGTTTAAACATAGCTTCTCACCCCATTTTTCCCAATTTCCTGTAAGCTTTTTGTATATAAGCTATAAATCAATGCATAACATCAAAAGTATAGTAGATTTCGCTTTGAAAGTCAAAGGATTTACCTATCCATTATATGCATCACAGAAAGAAAAACTCGGCTTACATACCGAGTTTTTCCCCTTTCCTATGAATGATGCCCATCGTAGGAAGTGACATGAAAATCGTAGCGTTTGCTCTTTTTATGAAGGGCATCTATGACATGATGCTCAATCTTTCGAGCTTCTGCTGCTGTTACTTTCGGCTTAAGATCAAGCGTGACATACACGTCTTTTTCGCGGATCGAGACACGCGCATTTTCTACACCTTGAACCTTCTTCGCTTCTTGTTCCATTTCCTTAAGCAACTGAGGAGTTGCCTTTTGTTCGCCCATAGCCTTATAAGGCTTTTGCTCCTTGGGAACGCGCTGCAGCTTCTGCTGCTGTCGCATCGCTTGATGAATCGCTTGCTTTTGTTCCTGCTGCTGTACCTTAGGCTGAGTACTTGAAGCACACCCGCCTATTATCATCCCTAAAGTGACAGTAAGTAAGATTTTACTTAAGAATAGGCTCGTCCCATTTTTGTTGTTTTGCATCAAAAAAGCCACCTCCCGCTTTGCCTAGTGTGTGCAAGCACTCTCACACCCATGCAAAAAAAGAGATAGCTCTCCTATCATTTATTGTTACTTACCATTATCGGAGTCAACAGACAAGGTTTTAGGAATTCCAGGCGGCTGATAGTAGTGTCTACGGCAGACGCTACTATAGGTTTCCTCTCCACCTATTTGAATGGTTTCCCCTGTGTATACTGGTTTACCTTGCTGGAATTTCAAAATATGTGTCGCCTTTTTATTACAGAAAACACAGACCGTTTTAATTTCCTCAATCTTATCGGCTTCACAGAGCAAAGCCTGACTACCAGCAAATAATTGATTTTTAAAGTCTTTTAGCAGTCCATACACGATTACAGGGATATTTAATTCATCCACAATTCTCGCAAGCTGTCTAACGTGTTCTTCCGCTAAAAACTGCCCCTCGTCTACTAGCACACAGTGAGGCTTCTCTTGCTCGTCCTTCACAACCCGATACAGATCAGTGGTATTCTGAATCGGAAATGCCTCTCGTGAAATCCCGACTCTGGACGCTACCATCCCTATACCATAACGGTCATCAATTTCCGGCGTGAATACCATTACCTTCTTGCCGGATTGTTCATAGTTATGTGCTACTGTAAGCAATTGAATAGATTTGGATGCGTTCATTGCACCATATCGAAAATACAATTGAGCCACTCCGCATTCTCCCTCTGTCGCCATTCTTTTTTTACTTCCGTTCCAAGCAACTGTAACATCATATCACTTTATGGGAGGAACGCCAATGGAGAGTCACCCAATATATTAAAATCAACCTCGAAAGTCACACAAGCTCCTCTCGTGAATAAAAGCTCGATAACAACAACAAGACCAGGTAGAATACTTTCCACCTGGTCTTTGCCTTTTTCCTATAATTAGGAAAGATTGTATTTGCGTTTGAAACGATCTACACGGCCGCCAGCATCGATAAACTTTTGTTTACCAGTGTAAAACGGATGGCAAGCGGAGCAAACTTCTACGCGAAGGACATCTTTTACAGAGCCGGATTCGAACTCATTGCCACATGCGCAAGTTACTTTAACCATTTTGTAGTTTGGATGAATACCTGGTTTCATCTCTATGCACCTCTTTCCGCCCTGAATCGTTTGCCGAATCAGAGTTATATAAACACATAAGTGAATAGTATCACGTCTATGTTTCTATTGCAACCATCCTAACTTGATTGGAAGGAAAAGTCTAATTCCTACTTTTTCTGCCTGCGCTGGTTCTCAGGCGGGACATGCGTAAATGATCCAATCACCACATCAGGTAATTCCTGCTGATAGATTTCAATCGCCTGCTTCATACCAAATATTTCCCCTTGGGCTTTTGGAATCATAGCTAAATAGCTTTCTGGATCAATATTTAGATTACGCAATTGAATTAACTTAATACCTGTTCGCTTGATAAATTCGATCATTGCTTCCATCTCTTCTTCCCTATCAAATACACCTGGGAAGCACAGATAGTTAATGGATGTGTATACACCTTGGCTTGCTGCGTACTCAGCAGAGCGTGCTATATTTTCAAGCGAGTAGCCACGCGGTCGGTAATAAGCGTTGTAATGCTCCTCAATTGCACTGATGGTACTAATTCGCATAAGATCAAGACCTGCATCAACAATTCCTCTAATATGATCGGTTAATCCAGCATTTGTATTAATATTGATGTAGCCCATGTTCGTACGCTCACGAACGCGTCGCATTGCCGGAATAATAATCGACGCCATAGTAGAGGGCTCCCCTTCGCACCCTTGTCCAAAACTAATGATGCTGTCTGGGGTTTGCAGGTGATGCAGCATTACCTCTACTAGCTCGTCCTCCGTTGGCCTGAAATTCATACGGGTCTGAGGAGAAGGGAAGCCACTGTCATCAGGTTGCTCCGAAATACAGCCGTAGCAACCAGCATTACAGGTTTTAGATACGGGTAAGCTGCCTTCCCAACGATGGAAAAAGTTGTTGGACGCAGTCAAACACTCATATTCTAGAGCACAGTGAGATAAGTGCTGTAAAATTCTATTTTCCGGAAATTGCTTCAGAGTAGCATCCACTTTACCGCGTAGCTCTTCCATCGGAAAATGATCTGGGTTCCAATTATGTGGTTCATCACTTTTTCGGGCAGCCACCCAAAAAGCATCATCTTTCCATACGACCGCCGTGTAACCAAATAGAGGAAACTTACTCTCTTTGTTCGTTTTGATGTAACCAGGAAGTAATAAGCGTGTAAAACCTTGCGGGATCAACGCTCCTACCGCAGTATAACCATCCAGCTTAATCATTTCACCCGTGTCCTCATCCATACCCACTGGAACCGTTTCTGGCAAACTAACCAATGTTGAGCCCTCTGGCAGAGGAATCAATTCTTCCTCAAGGATTTCCGTCAGGATGTCACCGTTTCTGGCAATCGCCAGAACAGCTTGATGGTCATACACCTGGCCTTTTTTATCCGCATACACCAAATACATGAATTACATCCGCCTCTCTTTTCTGCTGGAGACAATTGTAGCGTATTGAGAGAGCATTGTAAACGTGGAGACTACTTCCGTAAATAGCGCATGGGATTAAGCGGAATGTCGTCCTGTCTTACTTCAAAATGAAGATGGTAGTCAGTAGAATCTCCTGTTTTGCCCATAAAGCCAAGCACATCACCTTGATGCACATACTGCCCGGCTACAACATTAATCTTGCGCATGTGCGCATAAAAGGTTTGCAGTCCATTCCCATGATCCAACACTACCATTCGTCCGTATCCGCTACGAATTGCCCCAGCCTCTGCTACGAATCCCTCTTTTGCTGCCATAATAGGTGTATTGCCTCGCCGTTCATTCCATAAATCAACACCTTTATGCATTTTGCCCCATCGTGATCCAAAATCGCTTGTTACAGTCGGTGCTGGAATTGGCCACTCCATTACACGGTTTAGATTTACGCTTCTACTAGCTACCTGTGCCATTTGTCTTCGCATATCAACAGTTCCTGCTAATGCAGATCCACTAGCTTCTACTGGGATCGTTAAGCGTTGTCCCTGATACAGACAATCTGGAATTGCCTTGAGCAAGCGATTGTGATTTATAATTTCATCTTTGGATACCTGATATCTGCGGGCAATGAGCTCTAACGACTCTCCAGCCTCTACCGTGTGGGTCATCTCTTTGGTATTGATCACTAGCTTCATCCCAATTCCCACCATATTAGGATTCCTCAGTTTATTATCCTGGATCAATTGTTGTAACGTAATCCCAAATTGTTCTGATATACGTGAGAGCGTGTCCCCTTTTTGAACGGTGTACGAAGCGATAGCACGCTTGCTTTTGGATACTTTATGATTGATATCAATTGACGAGTACGGATTAAACACCTCAAACAAGGCCTGCTCCACGACAGCCTGTTTTGCTTCTCCACTACTTTTCCACTCCGTCATAAGTGTTGGGTGATTGGCATCCATCCGGGTAACCTCCCCTCATGTGCATATGACTATCCTATGCGCCAATCTAAAAAAAATGACGGGGGATTAACCCGCCGTCGTCGATGTTGTATATGTTTTTCCCTTTGATGTCTTTGCAGGGTTGATGCTATCAAGACCTTGCAAGAATTCCTCGTTGGTTTTAGAATCACCTAATTTTTTCAAGAACGTTTCCACAAAATCATGACTTTCGTTCATGTTCTTACGAATTACCCACAACTTATCCAATTCTTCTTTGGACAAAAGCATTTCCTCTCGGCGTGTACCAGATCGTCTAATATCGATAGCTGGGAATATCCGGCGCTCTGCCAATTTACGATCCAAATGTAGCTCCATATTGCCTGTCCCTTTAAATTCTTCATAAATAACATCGTCCATACGAGATCCCGTCTCAACCAAAGCCGTAGCCAAAATAGTTAAGCTACCACCCTCTTCAACATTTCGAGCGGAACCAAAGAATCTTTTCGGACGATGGAAGGCAGCAGGATCAATACCCCCTGACAGCGTACGACCACTTGGCGGAATAACCAGATTATAAGCACGGGCCAAACGGGTAATGGAATCTAAGAGAATGACAACATCCTTCTTATGTTCTACTAAGCGTTTTGCTCGTTCCAAAACCAACTCTGCAACTTTAATGTGGTTCTCCGGCACCTCGTCAAAGGTAGAAGCAATAACCTCGCCTTTAACAGAGCGTTGCATATCTGTTACTTCCTCTGGACGCTCATCAATAAGCAAAACAAATAGATGAATATCTGGATTATTAGCAGAAATGCTATTGGCGATTTCTTTTAGTAGCATAGTTTTACCAGCCTTAGGAGGCGCTACAATCAATCCGCGCTGTCCAAGGCCAACAGGTGCTATCATATCCATCAACCGAACAGAAAGCTTAGTAGGTGACGTTTCCAACGCAAGTTTTTCTTGAGGATACAGCGGTGTTAAGGCGGGGAAATGTAGTCTTTCGGATGCCATCTCAGGGTCCTGACCGTTAACAGCTTCTACTTGCAATAATCCGAAGTAACGCTCTGTTTCCTTCGGCGCTCTCGCTTTTCCTGATACTAAATCTCCATTCCTTAGATCAAAACGTCGAATTTGGGACTGGGAAATATAAATATCTTCGGGGCTAGGTAAATAATTGATAGGGCGAAGGAAACCAAACCCTTCCGGTAAAATTTCCAACACGCCTTCCATAAACATAAGTCCATCTCGCTCAGCCTGAGCTCGTAATATGGCAAAAATTAGTTCTTTCTTCTTAAGTTGTGAGTAATAAGGAATTTGAAAGTCTTTTGCCAACTTATACAAATCGGTTAATTTCTTTTCTTCTAATTCTGATAAAAGCACGTATTATTCCACCACTCTTTGCACTTTCTACTATTATTATTTCCTAAAAATTACCTATAATACTAACCCAGGTTTCTTTTCTAAGCGGTGGTTACCTTCAATGAAACGAATCGTTCCTGTTTTGGCCCTCATTACCACAGAATGTGTTGTCGCTCTCGTTCCCTGAAAACGAACGCCTTTCAGCAATTCTCCATCCGTAACACCCGTAGCTGCAAAAATGGCATCGTCTCCTTTAACCAACTGATCCATATGCAAAACCTGGTGTGGGTTGGTCAGACCCATCTTCAAACATCGTTGCAGTTCTTCATCATTTTGAGGCAATAATTTGCCCTGAATTTCTCCACCTAAACACTTTAGAGCTACGGCTGCTAAAACCCCTTCAGGAGCTCCACCTGATCCAAATAGAATATCCACACCTGTATCAGGAAAGGCAGTATTAATTGCTGCCGCTACGTCTCCATCTGGAATTAATTTTATACGGGCTCCGGCTGCACGAATCTCTTCAATAATGCGACTATGCCGATCCCTATCCAGCACACAGGCGACTAAATCGCTCATATCTTTTCCATTTGCTAGAGCAACAGCTTTTAAATTATCACGTATTGGCGCATCAATGTCTACTTTCCCTACCGCATTGGGGCCTACTGCAATTTTTTCCATGTACATGTCAGGCGCATGCAACAAATTCCCTCTATCGGCAATCGCAATGACAGAGATAGCATTCCATGTACCTTTAGCTACAATGTTCGTCCCCTCAAGCGGATCGACTGCAACATCTACGAAAGGCGCCACACCCTGCCCTAATCTCTCACCAATGTAGAGCATAGGCGCTTCATCCATTTCGCCTTCCCCAATTACTACAACACCATCCATAGGTATATTCTCAAATTCAGATCGCATCGCTTGTGTTGCTGCCCCATCTGCTTCATCCTTTTTACCTGTCCCCATCCATCTTGCGGAAGCCAAGGCCGCCGCTTCCGTTACACGAACCAATTCAAGTGTGAGACTGCGCTCCATCTCGATTGTCCTCCTCATTTTTGTTCGGCTTTATACAGCTTTTCTCGCGTAACTCTGGCGCCAAGATTTTGAAGTTTCTGTACCAGATTTTCATAACCTCTATCAATATGTTCAAGTCCCTCAACTTCTGTCGTTCCTTGTGCAAGTAAGCCTGCTATCACTAAAGCGGCTCCTGCGCGCAAATCAGAAGCTACTACTTTTGCCCCCAGTAATGTAGAAGGTCCCTCCAGAACAGCGGATCGCCCTTCAATCTTTAGCGTTGCTCCCATACGTCTTAATTCATCGGCATGACGGAACCTAGCACTATATATATTATCAGTGACAATACTTGTTCCTTTTGATTGTGTTAACAGTGTGGTCATAGGTTGTTGTAAGTCAGTAGGAAATCCAGGATATGGACTAGTTTTAATGTCGACTGCACGATAGTTTTTATGTCCGATAACCCGGATTGTATCGTCACCTTCGATTATTTCCACTCCTATTTCACGAAGCTTGGCTGTAACGGGCTCCATATGCTTCGATATAACATTTTCTAACGTCACATCTCCACCGGTTGCAGCAGCAGCAATCATATATGTTCCTGCTTCGATACGGTCTGGTATTATAGTATGTCGGCAACCGCGCAATTTGTCTACACCTTGAATACGAATTACATCTGTTCCCGCGCCAGAAATCTTAGCACCCATATTGTTTAACAATGTGGCGACATCCACGATCTCTGGCTCATGTGCAGCGTTTTCAATTGTTGTGATTCCTTCCGCATAAACCGCTGCCAGCATGATATTAATGGTAGCGCCTACACTTACTACATCCATATAAATACGTGCGCCCTTCAACCTCTCCGCACGAATAATCATAACACCTTTTCGATTTTCAACAACTGCACCAAGGGCTTCAAAGCCTTTTATATGCAAATCAACCGGTCTTGGTCCTAAATCACAGCCACCAGGCAATCCAATTTGGGCTTCCTTAAACTTGCCTAGTAGTGCGCCCCATAAGTAATAGGAAGCACGTAATTTTTTTACCTTACCATTAGGCATGAATGTTTCTCTAATAGGACGTCCATCAATTTCTATCCAATCGTCCTCAAACAAAACATCTGCGCCCATCTCCCGGAGGAGCTCTACATATACTTCCACATCCTCAATATGCGGTAAATTCTCAATGACAACTGGTCCATCAGCGAGAATCGCAGCCGGAATTAATGCCACAGCACTATTCTTCGCACCGCTAATCCCTACTTTTCCACACAGTGGGACTCCACCCTGTATTAGCAATTTATCCATACATTTAATCTCCCTAAATGATGTTCTTGCACCTATTCAGAATATACCCTCTATTGCAGTTAGTCTAGTCTTTCATGCTTTACAGTCTGTAATCAACCTTATGATTATTAAAATTTAATGGGCAAAAAGAGAAAACGAGGATGAAAGAGGTCATTACGGTAAAGAAGCACCTTCTCCACTGGAAAAGGTGCTCTTCGGTTTAGTTACTTTTGCATACTTTCCCAATCGGCAAGGAATTTCTCAATTCCGCTGCTTGTTAAGGGATGCTGCAAGAGTTGTTTAAATACTTTATGAGGAATGGTGGCAATATCCGCCCCAAGCTTTGCAGCCTCCGTCACATGTAGAGGGTGACGAATACTTGCTGCAATAATTTCCGTTTCTATGTCATGGACAGCAAAGATTTCTGTGATGTCTGCGATGAGTTGCATGCCGTCGTAACCAATATCATCCAGTCTGCCAAGGAACGGAGACACATAAGTAGCTCCTGCTCTTGCAGCCATCAATGCTTGGTTCGCGTTAAAAACTAATGTTACATTGGTTTTAATTTTGCGTTTTGAGAAAATCTTTACAGCTTTAAGTCCTTCTTCTGTCATCGGCACCTTAATGACGATGTTTTTTGATAGACTAGCCAGCTTTTCCCCTTCTTCGATCATACCTTTTGCATCAATGCTAATAACCTCTGCACTGATAGGACCATCTACAATATCAAGAATCTCTTTTAATGTTTCGATGAAATCGCGGCCTTCTTTAGCTACTAGAGACGGATTGGTGGTTACGCCGGATACGACTCCCCACTCATGAATCTCTCGAATTTCATCAACATTCGCTGTGTCTATGAAGAAACGCATGGGTACCCTCCTGAATTAGACGCGGTTATTACTTCCGAACAAACGAATTTTCTCGATAACAGTTTGCTTGATTGCCTCACGAGCAGGACCCATGTATTTACGAGGATCGATTTCGTTAGGTTTTTCAGCTAGCACTTTACGAATTGCAGCTGTGCAAGCCACTTGGTTTTCAGTGTTTACGTTGATTTTACCAGCACCGCTCAAGATAGCTTGACGGATCGCTTCGTCTGGTACACCAGATCCACCGTGCAATACAATTGGAGCACCAATGTTTTTCACTACTTCTTCGATAATATCGAAATGGATTTTTGGTTCACCTTTGTACATACCATGAGCAGTACCTACAGCAATAGCTAGGTAGTCAACTTTAGTCTCTTCCCAGAAACGAATTGCTTCTTCTGGTTTTGCCAAGCTAGCATCTTCTTCAGCTACTTGTAGATCGTCTTCTACTCCGCCAATTGTACCTAGCTCACCCTCAACAGATACGCCTACAGCGTGGGCAGCTTCTACAACTTGTTTAGTCAAACGGATGTTATCTTCGAAGGAATGGTGGGAACCATCGAACATAACAGAAGAGAATCCAGCTTGGATACATTTCATAACAACATCAAAGTTGCTACCATGATCCAAGTGTAGCGCAATTGGTACGCCAGCAGTTTTAGCAGCGGCTTTAGCCATTGCTACTGTATACTCAATACCCATATAACGCATAGCACCTTCTGAAACTCCGAAAATTACAGGGGATTTCTCCTCTTTTGCTGCTTCGGTAATTGCCTGCGTAAATTCTAGGTTGTTCAAATTGAATTGTCCAACAGCATACTTATTTTTCTTTGCGTCCTCAATAAAGGCGGTCATAGGTACTAATTGCATTTCGGTATGTCCTCCTAATCCTAACTCTCTGTATTTCACTACTTGCAATACGGGGTTATTATACCACAACGACGCCTTTATTAACAGAGAACTTGTGACTAACTGACTAATTGTTGATTGACTACACAGCGTAACTCATCAATATCAAAAGGTTTGGTAAAATGAGTAAGCGCTCCCAGTTGTGTAGCTTCCTTGATCATATCTAATTCTCCATACGCGGTCATCATGATGACTTTAATATCTTTGTTTATCTTTTTAATGTGTTTTAAAATTTCTATACCGTCCATTCCGGGAATCTTCATATCTAAAATAACGAGATCTGGAGACTCATTTTCGACGATTTCGAGTGCTTGCTTGCCGTTAGCCGCCTGGAAAGTGCAGTATCCTTCCTTACCCAATACCTCATACAGTAGGATGCGGATGCCGTACTGGTCATCCACGACTAGTACCTTCTTGTCCTGCATATTACTTCCCCCTCGTTCCTTTGCTTGTAATTACTAAAATACGCCTTGCAGATCGGAAATCCTGCCACATTCCATCTTTATTTTTCCAGTAGCTTGTAGCAAGGTTTTAAATTACATAAAATCCCAAAATTTCGTTACTTTTAACATTGCTCACGGTTTTGTCATGATGGAAGCTCTTCTCTTGCTACAGCAGGCTTTCTAGCTTGTAACAAAAAAAGACTGTCGAGAAACTCGACAGCCTTTGGCTATTTTTAAGCTATTGGTATTCTTTATTTATGATTGATGAGAGTGCAAAGCAGCTTTCACGAATTCACGGAATAACGGCTGAGGACGATTCGGACGAGAAGTAAATTCTGGATGGAACTGCGCAGCTAAGAACCATGGATGATCCTTTAACTCAACCATCTCTACTAATTTACCGTCTGGTGTCGTACCAGAAATCACCAAGCCTGCTTTTTCGAGTTGATCGCGGTATTCATTATTTACTTCATAACGATGGCGGTGGCGCTCATAAATCAATGTGCTACCATACGCTTGTGCTGCCATTGTTCCTTCTTTTGCTTTAGTTGGTCCAAGGCCAAGACGCATAGTGCCGCCTTTATCCTCAATATCCTTCTGTTCAGGCAATAGATCAATAACAGGATAGCTAGTGGAAGGATCAATTTCTGAGCTGTTCGCACCAGCTAGGTTTAGCATATGACGAGAATATTCAATAACTGCCACTTGCATCCCTAAGCAAATTCCAAAGAATGGAACCTTGTTCTCACGTGCGAAGCGAGTTGCAGCAATCTTCCCTTCAATCCCACGATCCCCAAAACCACCTGGAACTAAGATACCATGAACATCACCTAAAACTTCAGCTACATTTTCATCTGTAACCTCTTCAGAATTAACCCATTTGATTTCAATATCGGTATCATTAGCAAACCCTGCATGGTAAAGTGCTTCAGCTACTGACAGATAAGCGTCATGTAACTCAACATATTTACCTACAATCGCAATACGGGTTCTATGCTGTAAGCTCTTCACCTTATCAACAAGTACACTCCACTCTGTCATATCTGCCTGAGGGCAAGACAGTCCAAAGTGTTTGCATACATAATCATCTAAGCCTTGCTCTTGCAGCATTAGTGGCACTTCATACAACGTATCTGCATCGCGGCACTCAATTACAGCATTTTTATCAATATCGCAGAATAGAGCAAGCTTGTCCTTCATATCTTGAGACAGCGGCTGTTCTGTTCTCGTGACAATCACATTTGGCTGAATTCCCAAGCTACGTAATTCTTTTACGCTATGCTGCGTTGGCTTTGTTTTCATTTCACCGGCTGCACGAATGTACGGAATCAAGGTTACGTGGATATACATGACGTTAGAGACACCTACATCACTCTTGATTTGGCGAATTGCTTCAAGGAAAGGCAAGCTCTCGATGTCCCCTACTGTTCCACCAATTTCCGTGATAACAACATCTGCATTCGTTTCACGACCAGCACGGAATACTCGCTCTTTAATTTCATTTGTGATATGCGGAATAACTTGTACAGTTCCACCCAAGTAATCTCCACGACGTTCTTTACTAATAACACTAGAATAAATCTTACCGGTTGTTACATTGGAATTAGCGCTTAGGTTAATATCAATAAAGCGCTCATAGTGACCAAGATCCAAATCGGTTTCTGCACCATCATCCGTTACAAAAACCTCACCATGTTGAAATGGACTCATTGTTCCTGGGTCAACATTGATATATGGATCAAATTTTTGAATAGTAACCTTGCATCCTCTGTTTTTTAGCAACCGTCCTAGTGAAGCAGCTGTAATCCCTTTACCTAGCGAGGAAACGACCCCACCTGTAACAAATATATACTTCGCCATATTGCCTACGTCCCCTCTTTTCCCTTATTTCAACATTTTTGATGAACAGTTATTAAGTAGGGTGCTACAAAAAGAAAAAACAAAAGCGGGGTCCTATCCCAACATCTCTGCTGAATAGGGGCGCTTTTGTTTGTTATTCTTTCATATATGACAAATCTTCATGTGAAGCCCAAAAAGTATTTTATAATGGGCTGAAATGAAAGTCAAGGACAAAGTCGTTAAAGTCGATAGATCCTTACTTATCAAGATCAGGATCTTCTTCGTCTTCTTCCTCGGTTTCTTCGTCATCTTCAAAAAGATCCTCATCTTCTAGATCTTCTTCGTCTTCATCGATGTCTTCAATGTCTTCCTCTGAATCAACATCGTCCTCATCAACAAATTCTTCCTCTTCCTCTTCAAACAGGGCGATATCATCTTCCTCTTCAAATACTTCAGCAACATCATCGTCTTCCATATCGAAGTCTTCAAAGTCGTCAACAACAGCAGATTTTTTCTTTTTAACTCCGCCTTCTTGGCTCTCTTCAACTGCTTCCGTTGCATACCAACGTTTTAATCCCCATGTATTCTCACCAATACATACATAACGACCATCAATATTTACTTCTGTATACACTTGAGCAATGACAGCCATCAATTGCTCTTCTGTCAGCTTACGCAAGATAGCAATTTCATTCATAAGTTCACGGAAATTATAAGGGCGATTTGTTTCTCTTAGGATTTCATAAGCGATATCAACCATCGCCATCTCTTGCAACTTCTCTTCATTATATTGCTGAAGTAATTTACTCAAGCAAGGCACGTCCTTTCAAACAAAACTTGGCTATCATACAGTATTCCCTATTTTATCCGAAAATGCAAGTGATTCAAACCCTATGGAAAGAAAAGCTTTTTTCGACTCCATATCTTATCTGTAACCCATGTCTTGCTGACATTATATTTCACACTACGATTCCTCACAAGCTGCCTTGCTGAGAGCTTACAAAAAGGTGGGGATTGCTTGGGCTTTTGTCACAAATAGACGTCTTTAAAATGGCAAACGAATGAAGCAAAAGAAATACCCCAGAGGAAATGTTACCAGCTGGGGTATAATCCATCTTACATATTGCGTCGATATTGTCCTCCCACTTCATACAATGCTGCTGTAATTTGACCAAGAGAAGCCACTTTAACCGACTCCATCAATTCAGCGAATATATTTCCGCCTGTTAATGCAACCTCCTGTAGCTTTTTCAATGCCTCAGGAATCTGTTGAGCATGTCTTTGCTGGAAGGCACGCACATTATCGATTTGTTGTTGCTTTTCTGCATCTGTAGCCCTTGCAAGCTCAATTTCATAATCATCCTCAGAAGCGTTTGGATTTAGGAAGGTATTAACTCCAATGATCGGCAAATCTCCAGAATGTTTCCGCATCTCATAATACATCGACTCATCCTGAATTTTCCCGCGTTGATATTGTGTTTCCATGGCTCCGAGGACCCCACCCCGTATACTTAACCGTTCAAATTCCTGCAATACAGCTTCTTCTACTAAGTCAGTCAGTTCTTCAATGATAAAAGCACCCTGCAACGGGTTTTCATTTTTGGCCAACCCTAATTCTTTATTAATAATCATTTGGATGGCCATTGCCCTGCGCACTGAATTTTCGGTAGGTGTGGTGATGGCTTCATCATAAGCATTGGTGTGCAAAGAATTGCAGTTATCGTAAATGGCAATCAGGGCTTGTAGCGTAGTACGTATATCATTAAAGTCCATTTCTTGGGCATGAAGAGAACGCCCAGATGTTTGGATGTGATACTTTAGCTTTTGGCTACGCTCATTAGCACCATAACGATTCTTCATAGCGATTGCCCAAATCCTGCGTGCTACCCGTCCTATTACCGTATATTCAGGATCAAGTCCATTAGAGAAGAAGAAGGACAAATTATGCGCAAATTCGTCAATTTTCATGCCACGGCTTAAATAATACTCCACATACGTAAATCCATTGGCAAGGGTAAAAGCTAATTGTGTAATCGGGTTCGCTCCTGCTTCAGCTATATGGTAGCCTGAGATAGAAACCGAATAGTAATTACGCACTTTATTTTCAATAAAATAGGACTGGATATCTCCCATCATGCGAAGTGCGAACTCCGTAGAGAAAATGCAGGTGTTTTGCCCCTGATCTTCTTTTAAAATATCAGCTTGCACTGTTCCTCGTACGTTTGATAAGGTAAAGGCTTTAATTTGCAAATATTCTTCTGTAGAAGGTTGGCGCCCTTCTCTTTCTACAAAATTCTCTACCTGTTGTTCGATAGCCGTATTTAAAAACATAGCCAAAATCATTGGTGCAGGTCCGTTGATTGTCATGGAAACAGAAGTGGAAGGGGCACAAAGATCAAAGCCCGCATACAGCTTTTTCATATCATCCAACGTACATACACTCACCCCACTGGTTCCGATCTTCCCATAAATGTCAGGTCGCTCGTGAGGGTCTTGACCATATAAGGTCACACTATCAAATGCTGTGCTTAACCGTTTTGCATCATCATTTTTAGATAGAAAATGGAATCGTTTGTTCGTGCGCTCTGGCGATCCTTCTCCTGCAAATTGTCTGCGCGGATCTTCTCCCTCCCTTTTAAAGGGAAAAACACCCGCCGTATAGGGAAATTCCCCCGGGACATTCTCTTTCATCGCCCAAGATAGTAAATCCCCCCACTCATGGAAGGTTGGGGTGCTAATCTTGGGAATCCGTGATCCCGAAAGTGATGTAGAAAATAGCTTTGTCACTATTTCCTTATCGCGAATCTTCGTGATGAACTGATCCTGTTTATACAATTCCTTTTGTTTGGGCCAGTGTTCCAACCATTTTTTTAATTCGGGATGCAATTTCTCTTCAAATTCTGCAATTTGAGAGGTTAATTGAGCAAGCACGGCTTCGTCTGCCCCCTGCTCTGCTAAAACTTTGTATGCTCCATCTAGCTGATACAGTTTACGCGCATAACCTGCCTGCTCTTCACTAAACTTGTGATAATTCCGCACCGTATTAGCTATGTCCTGAAGATACGTAATTTTTTCAGACGGGATAAGCGGCGGTTTATGGGCTAAAATGGGCGTTGGGTCTAGATGCTCAACGTCCCAGTCAAGCTGCTTTTTCTGAACGACCGCTCGCATCAGAGCCGCAAAAAGAGCATTGGTTCCTGGATCGTTAAATTGACTTGCAATCGTGCCATAAATCGGTAGCTGTTCATCTTCTACGTCAAATAATTGATGATTGCGACGGTACTGCTTTCTCACTTCTCGTAAAGCATCCTCTGAGCCTTTACGCTCAAATTTATTAATGGACACCAATTCAGCAAAATCAAGCATATCAATTTTTTCTAGCTGAGAAGGCGCACCGAACTCACTCGTCATCACATACAGTGACAAATCACAAAGCTCACTAATGCGAGCATCCCCTTGTCCAATCCCGCTTGTTTCCACGATGACTAGATCAAAGCAGGCTGCCTTAGCTACCTGAATCGCATCTTGAAGGGCAAGAGACAGCTCTGATCCAGATTGTCTAGTCGCTAAACTACGCATATAAACACGGGATGTGTTATTTGCGTTCATTCGAATGCGGTCACCCAGAAGAGCTCCGCCCGTTTTCTGTTTAGACGGATCTATCGACAGAATAGCAATGGTTTTGTCAGGGTACGTATATAAAAAACGACGAACTAACTCATCTGTTAACGAGCTTTTCCCTGCTCCACCTGTGCCTGTAATACCCACGACCGGCACATTATTAGTGAAACCAGCTAGCGTATCTCTAACCTGCAGGAACCATTTCTTATCAGTCACATCATACTCTGCCAGTGTAATCAGACGAGCAACCGCTTGAATATTCTTTTCCTGTAACAACTCCACTTCCGCTTGCAGGGAAGCTACTGTCGGAAAGTCACATTCTCGAATCATCAGGTTAATCATGCCTTGAAGCCCAAGTTCCCTGCCGTCATCTGGTGAAAACAGCTTAGCTACACCATATTCCTCCAATTCGCGAATTTCACGGGGGACGATAACGCCACCACCTCCGCCATACACGCGAATATGATCGGCACCACGCTCTTGTAGCAAATCAATGATATATTTAAAAAACTCGACATGCCCACCTTGATATGAGCTAATGGCGATTCCCTGAACATCCTCCTGAATGGCAGCATCGACAATCTCCATGACAGAGCGGTTGTGACCTAGATGAATCACTTCCGCTCCAGTGGATTGCAAAATTCGACGCATAATATTTATGGAAGCATCATGTCCGTCATAGAGACTCGCTGCTGTTACAAAACGTACTTTATTTGTCGGACGATAGACCTCTGTTATCACCTTGACAGCCTCCCCTTATCTATGGGATGGCTCTATTCGTGTCCGCTGATATCCCGCAGAAGCAATTCAGTCTGTTTCTCGATGTATTCGTCCAAGGTATAGCTTTTGCCAAGTGTCCAGCGTCGGAACACCCACATTTCCGCTAGTACCATGATGTTGTTAGCCATAAGCTTCACATAGCGCTCATCAGTCCGAATGGAACCATCTTCCATTCCCTTATGCAGAATCTCTTCAAAAATCCCTGTGATAGACTCTTCTCGACGTAACACATACGTCATCGCTTCATGTGGCAACGACTTGGTTTCTTGATAGATTAATAGCACACGATCGTTCACCTGATCCATAACGCGAATTAGGCTTTTCAACGCGAGCTTAAGGCTTTTGAGACCAGAACCATTGTAGGTAATCGCTTCACGCAGTCTTTCTTCCATTTCATTATGAATAGAGTCGCAAACCAAATATAAAATATCCTCTTTGGACTCAATGTACTCATATAGCGTTCCAATGCTAAAGCCAGAGGCACGAGCAATTTCCCGCGTAGTCGTTTTGTGGAAACCTTTGTGTATAAATAGGTCAACGGCCGCTTCAATGATTTGTTCACGCCGTTTTTCGATTAGTTTTGGGTCCTTCACCAAGGACGGGATTACTTTCTTACGTTCTTGCACGAAATAAGCCACCTTTCACCAATTTGACTAAACGTCTCTGGTTTCTCCCCATTATACTAATCCACAATTTATGCTACAATCCTCTTTTTGCGGCTAATCGTGCCAGACTTGTAACAAAAACGCCACCATAAGTCATCGTTGTAAAAAAATACGTACCATTTTTTCTGCTGCGTGATAAGGGTCTACCCTTCTGTTCGCTACCTCAACTAGCTCGTCAGCAAATGCTCCCTGTTCCATTCTTTGTAGCATGACACGAGAAAGATTTTGGTTCACTAACTCTATTACCTCTTCATGTAAGTGATATGATCTGCGCTTCTCCCCTTCACCCGATTCCATCAGAAACCTCTCATGTGCAAGGATAGCTTGCCACAAATCAGGTATCCCCACTCGGTCAGTTGCAATTGTACGAATTAGAGGAGGTTGCCAGCTTGCATCATGCTTTACAATCTCTATCATCTGTTCAATCTCTGTGAGTAATTTATCCAGACCAGGCAAATCTGCTTTGTTAATGACAAAGAGATCAGCAATTTCCATAATGCCAGCTTTAAATGCCTGAACAGTATCCCCACTTCCGGGATTTAGTACAACAGCGACTGTATCAACGATTTTCATAATGTCCAGCTCAGACTGTCCAACCCCGACTGTCTCAACAATAATGACTTCACAGCCATATGCATCCAGCACACGTACTGCTTCTTTGGTATTGCGTGATAAACCACCTAAATTTCCCCGGGTTCCCATGCTTCTGATAAAGACGCCTCGGTCAGGAGCATGATGCTGCATCCGAATGCGATCTCCTAGCAGGGCTCCACCGGTAAACGGACTAGTGGGGTCTACTGCAATGACCCCGACTGATATCTGCTGTGAACGTAAATAAGTAATCAATGCATCTACTAATGAACTCTTACCTGCTCCTGGGGAACCAGTTAACCCAATCAGTCGTGCCTTACCAGTATGGGGGAAAATTTCCTGTAGCACCTGCCCCTTTTCAGGAAAGCCATCTTCAATCCAGGTAATTGCTCTGGCAGCCGCGCGAACATCTCCTGCCAGTATTCGCTTGGTTATCGGATGCAATTAGGTCAGCTCCTACTCTTTTAACAGCAGGTTGCTGATAACCACACGCTGTATTTCATTTGTTCCTTCATAAATCTGCGTAATTTTTGCATCACGCATAAATCTTTCTACTGGATATTCGCGCGTATAGCCATATCCTCCAAACACCTGCACTGCTTCTGTCGTTACTTGCATGGCAATGTCGCCGGCAAACACCTTGGACATAGCTGACGCTTTTCCATACGGCAGGCCTTTATCTTCTAACCAAGCCGCTTGATAGGTTAGCAATCGTGCCGCCTCAATCTGGGTAGCCATATCTGCCAATTTGAACTGAATGGCCTGCAATGCAGCAATCGGTTTGCCAAATTGAATGCGTTCCTTCGCATAGCTTAGGGCATGTTCAAACGCACCCTGAGCAATTCCTAGCGCCTGAGCGGCAATACCGTTTCGTCCACCGTCTAGTGTCATCATCGCAATTTTAAAGCCTTGCCCCTCTTCGCCTAAACGATTAGCTACCGGTACACGTACATCCTCCATAATCACTTCTAATGTGAGGGAGGAACGAATTCCTAGCTTCTTCTCCTTTTTCCCCATTGAGAAGCCAGGCATATCTTTTTCTAACAGGAAGGCTGTTACACCCTTATGTTTTAAATCAGGATTCGTTACCGCAAAAACAATATAAGTTTCAGCTTCGCCAGCATTTGTGATAAAAATTTTATTTCCATTAAGGATATAATGATCCCCATCCCGTACAGCGGTTGTACGCATTCCTGCTGAATCAGAGCCAGACCCCGCTTCAGTTAGACAGTATGCACCCATTTTCTTACCTTCTGCAAGCGGACGTAGGAAGGTTTGTTTTTGCTCTTCTGTGCCAAACTTATAGATCGGCCAGCTCGCTAAGGAGACGTGTGCAGAGAGGGTGACACCAATAGATGCATCTACTCTTGATAGCTCTTCAACAGCAAGGACATAGCTTAGGTAGTCAGCTCCAGCCCCGCCATATTTCTCATCCCACGGAATTCCCGTAAGCCCTAACTCTGCCATTTGTTCGAAGATAGAGCGGTCAAATCGCTCTTCTTCATCGCGTTCTGCCGCAGTTGGCGCTATGTGCTCCTCAGCGAATTCTCGAATCATTTTACGTAGCATTTCCTGTTCTTCATTAAGACGAAAGTCCATCTGTTCCACACTCCCTGTTTGTTGTTGTTCTATTTAGTAAGCAAATGCTTAGAAATGACTAGTTGTTGAATTTCTGATGTTCCTTCATAAATTTGCGTGATTTTTGCATCTCTGAACAAACGCTCTACTGGATATTCCCTTGTGTAGCCATATCCTCCATAAATCTGTACAGCCTCTATCGCTGCTTTCATAGCAACATCCGAGGCAAACTTTTTGGCAATGGATGCTTCCAGCCCGCATGGTTGACCCTCCTGGCGCAAAAAGGCTGCACGATATACAAGCAATCGAGCCGCCTCCACCTGCGTAGCCATATCTGCCAGCTTAAAAGCCACCGCTTGCTGATTTCCAATCGGAGAGCCAAATTGCTCACGTTCCTTCGCATATTGAATGGAATACTCTAAAGCCGCTTCAGCAATACCCAAAGCTTGAGCCGCTATACCGATTCGCCCCACGTCCAGATTAGACAGAGCTATGGCGAAGCCTCTTCCTTCCTCGCCTAGTAGATTTTCTATCGGAACAATTGCATTCTCAAAAATGAGCTCCGTTGTATTGGATCCATGGAGTCCCATCTTCTTTTCCTTTTTTCCCACCGTAAAGCCTGGGGTATTTTTTTCTACAATAAAAGCAGAAATTCCGTGTGTTCCTTGAGTAGCATCTGTCACGGCAAATGTTATGTACGTATCTGCTTCGCCACCATTGGTTATAAAAATTTTGCTGCCATTTAATACGTAATGATCCCCTTGTCGTATAGCAGAGGTTCGAATACGTCCGGCATCAGAACCTGCTTGAGGCTCTGTCAGAGCAAATGCGCCCAAATATTCTCCACTTGCCAGCTTCGGAACATATTTTTTCTTTTGCTCCTCATTTCCGTAGTACAAAATAGGAGTCGTGCCTACAGAAGTGTGAACCGAGAGAATTACCCCTATAGTCGCACTTATTTTCGAAATCTCATGAATCGTAATTACATACGAAATAAAATTAGAATCAGAGCCGCCCCACTCTTCGGGTATTGGAATCCCCATTAAGCCTAGCTGTGCCATTTTTGTTAGTAATGGACGCGGAAATTCTTCCGTTTCTTCCATATGAGCAACAAATGGCGCAATTTCTTTTTTGGCAAAATCACTTACCATCTTTCGCATCATGAGCTGTTCTTCTGTAAAATGAAGCTCCATACACAAAATCCTTCCTTTTGTAAATTTCTCGTTGCCCCTACATATATGGCGCTCCATGCACGATCAGGTTAGGTGTACACATAGAATCCTCTTCCTGACTTGCGGCCTAACCAGCCAGCCTTTACATATTGGCGTAATAACGGACAAGGGCGATATTTGGAATCCCCGAATCCTTCATAGAGTACTTCCATAATGTAGAGACATGTATCCAATCCAATAAAATCAGCTAAGGTAATAGGTCCCATCGGATGATTCATGCCCAGTTTCATAATGTCATCCACTGCTTCTGGAGTAGCTACCCCTTCATACACACAGTAAATCGCTTCATTAATCATTGGCATTAATACACGATTTGAGATAAAACCAGGGAAGTCTTTGCAGCTAACTGGTATTTTATCCAGTCGTTTTGCCAGTTCTTCGATTGTTTGATAGACCTCGTCAGATGTTTGTAAGCCACGAATCATTTCCACTAGCTTCATCACAGGTACAGGATTCATAAAATGCATGCCGATAACCTGCTCAGGACGATTTGTAGCCGCTGCAATCTCTGTAATAGGCAAAGAGGATGTATTGCTGGCTAAGATGGCATGCGGTTGGCAAATCTCATCCAATTTTTTAAAAATTTCGGTTTTTACCTGCATATTTTCTACTACAGCTTCTATAACCACATCCGCATCCCTAGCGTTTGTAAGCTCTGTGGAAGTGGATATCTGGGAGAGAATTTTTCCCTTTGTTTCTTCAGTCAGCTTGCCCTTTTCCACTTGCCTATTTAAATTTTTACCAATATTGCCTAAACCACGTTCTAGAAAAGACATAGATTGGTCATGTAAAATCACTTGAAATCCGGCATGTGCCGCCACCTGAGCAATTCCGCTCCCCATCTGCCCTGCGCCTATAACCATAATCGTTTGAATGCTCATGTACCCTGCTCCTTTTCTTTTGAAAAATGATGCAGCTTCGTGTAAAAAACCCTAAAATCCCCTATCAAATTGAAGTAGTTACTTATCTGGCTGGCTCAACACGTATTAAGATAGCATCTCCCTGAGCCGCTCCACTGCAAATCGCCGCTATGCCTAATCCACCGCCGCGTCGTTGTAATTCATGAATAAGCGTCATGATAATCCTTGCACCGCTCGCGCCGATAGGATGACCAAGTGCAATCGCACCGCCATTTACGTTCACCTTCTCTTCATCCCAGCCAACGATTTTTCCACTTGTAAGCGTGACCGCAGCGAATGCCTCGTTTACTTCAAATAAATCTATTTCCTCAAGGCTTTTTCCTGTCTTTTGCAGTAATTTTTGAATAGCAAGCCCAGGTGTAGTAGCAATATAAGGAGCCTCTGCCGCAACCTCCGCATGCCCTAGAATCGTAGCTAAAGGCTTAGCCCCTAGTTCCTTAGCTTTATGCTCCGACATAAGCACAAGCGCTCCAGCACCATCATTAAGTCCGGGTGCATTACCGGCTGTAATCGTCCCATCCTTTTTGTATACCGGTGCTAATTTAGCCAAGCCTTCTAAGGTTGTTTCCGCTCGGATCGCTTCATCCTCCATGACGAGCAGTGGGTCTCCTTTTCGTTGGGGAACGGGAACCGGAACAATTTCCTCAGCAAAATATCCTGCTTCCCTCGCTTTAGCCGCACGTTGCTGGCTGCGATAGGCCCATGCATCCTGTTCTGCTCGTGTAATGCCGTGTTCTTCGGCCACATTACTCCCATGCACAGCCATAGGAACTTGATCAAATGCACATGTTAGCCCATCGTATAACACTAAATCCCTCACAAGATTATCGCCCATTCGAAAGCCATTTCTAGCTTGCGGCATTGCATAAGGAGCATTACTCATGCTCTCCATTCCGCCAGCTACTATAATCTCTGCATCCTGACAACGTATGATTTGATCCGCCATGGCAACGGAACGCATCCCGGACGCACATACCTTATTGATCGTCTCGCTTGTTACTTCCCATGGGAGACCAGCTTTTCTGGCAGCTTGCCTTGAGGGGATTTGTCCAGCACCCGCTTGCACGACCATCCCCATGATGACCTTATCAACTGATAAGGGATCAACCTTAGCTCTACTCAGCGCTTCTCTAATTGCCAATGCTCCCAGTTCTACAGCAGGCACTTCCTTTAATGCGCCATTGAACTTTCCAAAAGGTGTTCGAGCCGTTCCAACTATAACTGTGTTCAAAGCAATTCCTCCCTTTTCTTATGTATCTAATCAGTAAACATAAGCATTGATCGAGCGGTCGCTCACTTTGTTATCTTTATTTTGCACATTCTATTCGAATTAGTCAATTTATTATGACAATAAGCGGCGGTCCTTTGACCACCGCTCATCCTGTTACTTCTTACAAAGCATCGGCTAAGATTTCAGCGATATCTCTCGCTTTCACTTGTTCTTCCGCCTCTTTCATTTTTAATCCATCATCCATCATCGTTAGACAATATGGACAAGCACTTGCAATTTCTGTTGGATTAACCTCTAAGGCCTGCTCTGTGCGTGCGACATTAACACGGGTACCTTCATGTTCTTCCATCCACATCAATCCGCCACCAGCGCCACAGCACATGCTGTCACATTGGCTTCGTTTCATCTCTACAATCTCCACACCCGGAATTTGTTGCAAAATCTGGCGAGGCATATCATAGATATTGTTATATCGCCCCAAATAGCATGAATCATGATACGTAATACGTTCCTTCACTTCTTTCTTCGGTGTAAGACGCCCCTCCTCGATCCATTGAACTAATAGCTCAGAATGATGATATACCTCTGCTTGCAAACCAAACTCAGGATATTCATTCTTAAAGGTATTAAACGCATGCGGATCACAGGTCACAATCTTCTTAACATCGTAGCCTTCAAATAAAGCAATGTTTTCTTGCGCTAATTGTTGAAACAAAAATTCGTTACCGATACGGCGAGCTGTGTCGCCTGAATTTTTTTCTTCATTGCCAAGAATGGCGAACTTAATGCCTGCTTCGTGCATCAGCTTAATAAAGGCATGCGTAATCTTCATACTGCGGTTATCAAAGGAACCCATAGCCCCTACCCAAAACAGATATTCAAAATCCTCTGCTGTTTTTACTGTAGGTACTGTATAGGCTTCATCCAGACCCTCCATCCATTTCATGCGGTCTTTACGGTTAATTCCCCACGGGTTACCCTGGCGTTCGATATTATTTAATGCACGCTGAGCTTCTTGCGGCATGCTCCCTTCTGTCATCACGAGATAACGGCGCATGTCAATGATTTTGTCAACATGCTCGTTCATCACGGGACACTGGTCTTCACAGTTACGACAGGTTGTACATGCCCACAGCTCCTGCTCGGTAATCACATCGCCTATCAATGCCTTATCATATACATTTTCTACAGCAGCGGCCCCTTCAGCAGTCGCTGCTACTTCACCAGCCTGCAGAGCGATTTGGTTAGCCTTTGTGTTAGGAAATGCAAAAGTAGGCATCCAAGGTGTACGTGAAGTAACACTTGCCCCTTTCTCAGTCAAATGGTCGCGCATTTTCACGATAATATCCATAGGAGAGAGCATTTTGCCAGTTCCAGAGGCCGGACACATATTAGTACAGCGTCCACACTCAACACAGGCATATAAGTCAATGAGTTGTGTTTGGGTAAAGTCCTCAATCTTCCCATTTCCGAAAACTTCCTGAGTCTCATCTTCAAAGTTAATGGTAGACAGCTTACCAGGCGGTTCTAGCTTTTTATACCAAACGTTAAAGGGAGCAAAGATCAAGTGAGCATGCTTGGATTGTGGTACATAGACAGCAAAGCTCAGCAAAACGAGCAAATGCGCCCACCAGAAAAAGAAGAATAAAGCGGCTGCCGCGGTTTCACCGATCCCTGAAAATACAAAGGCAATAGCTGACGAGAAGGGAGCAAAGATGGAGCCCTCATGACCTAGCCATAGCTGTTCGAAAGCTAGTGAACCAAGAACGGTCACCATTAGCGAACTGATAAAGATAATAACTAAACCTGATTTCAAGCCTCGCTTTAAACGCTTTAGTTTCTCAATATACCGCCGATAATAAGCATAACCGATAGCTAAAAGGATCAGCATAGCAGTGATTTCCTGCATTAGGCTAAAGTACTTGTGGGCGCTACCAAACGGTAATTCATACCCAATAATAAGTCCCTTTAAAATAAGTTCAATGGCACCAAATTGCAAAATAATAAAGCCATAAAAGAGAACAATGTGCATAATACCGCTCTTTTTGTCCTTTAAGAGCTTCTTTTGCAAAAAAACGTTCTGAAGGATCAAGTTCAGGCGGGTCTTAAAGTCATCCTTGGTATCCGGCTTTTTTCCCAATTTGATAAACAGATACCTGCTGTACAACAAATGCGCTACAAGATATAGCCCATAAGCCAGCACAAGGAAGAAGGCAATTAAATTTAATAGTGGTAGGATTTCCATATCTTCCAGCTCCCTTTCTTTTACTTATTGTAGTTATATTTGATGGTAAATTTTTTCTTTTGTTTTATCTTATCAGAAGTATCAGAAAAAATGAATGACTATTCATTCAAAATTTACATTTCTACCCAAAAAATTTTGTAAAAATAATCGCGCTGTTCATCTGAGTGGTCGCTCATTTTTCTTTTTGATCATATCATACTCATTTGTCTACCGTAAAGATTGAGTAATCAGTTAGCTACAAGCACAAAAAAGGGGCCTTCTCGCTCACCGTCATAAGTAACACTTCCATTCCCGAAGTCCTACTTAATCACCGAAAGGCGAAAGACCCTGCTCAGACATTCCTATGCCTCTTTTTCACTTATTCTAGCACGCTCTTTTTGCTTTTTCACCTCACTTTGCTCCTTACGCACATCTGCAAGTGACTTGACCTTGGTGGCCTCAATCCGTTTATTACGCTGTAGCCCTGCTGGCTCCAAATTGTCTGCTAAATCTTCCATTAAGGCTGCAATACCTACTGCTTTTCCTCTCTCGGCCTGATAATATTCGTTGTTTGATAGATCGGGTGCCTTGTAATTTTGCGGTTCAGGGTAGGCAGTAATGACGCCTTCAAAATTACGTAGAATGACTTTGTCAGCCGATTGAGAAATGATATAGTTTGGCATTACCGGAATCTTGCCGCCACCATGCGGGGCATCTACCACAAAAGTAGGTACTGCATATCCTGAGGTATGCCCGCGTAAGTATTCCATGATTTCTAAGCCCTTAGATATTGGTGCTCGGAAATGACCAATGCCTTCTGACAGGTCACATTGATAGATATAATATGGACGTACGCGGATTTTAACCAGATCTTGCATTAATTGCTTCATCGTATATGGATCGTCATTAACTCCAGCAAGAATAACCGACTGATTACCAAGCGGGACACCGGCATACGAAAGCATTTCACAAGCTCTTTTTGCTTCCTCGGTAATTTCTTTGGGATGATTAAAATGTGTATTGAGCCAAACAGGATGATATTTCTTCAGGATCTCGCACAAATTCTCCGTGATGCGTTGTGGGAAAACGACAGGTGCTCGCGTTCCAATCCGAATGATCTCTACATGAGGAATTTCTCGCAGACTTTTTATTACGTATTCCAATACACGGTCATTAATTAGTAGAGCATCTCCACCGGACAAAAGCACATCGCGTACCTCTGGGGTGTTACGGATATAATCTAAACAGGCATCTAATTGTTTTTTAGGTACCCCCATGCCGATTTGTCCAGAAAAACGACGGCGCGTACAGTAACGACAATACATAGAGCATTGGTTTGTTACTAAAAATAAAACGCGATCGGGGTAGCGATGAGTCAGACCAGGAACAGGCGAATCCTCATCCTCATGCAACGGGTCTTCCATATCGTACTGCGTGCGAACCATTTCGTGAGATAAAGGGACAGATTGTAAACGAACCGGGTCCTTTGGATCGTTCTCATCCATTAGCAAAGCATAGTAAGGTGTGATATTTAACGGAATGGTCTGGTTGGAAATTCGTACTCCCTCTTCTTCCTCAGGAGTTAAATTGATTACCTTTTTTAAGTCATCTACGTTTTTAATCGTGTGGGTTAACTGCCACATCCAATCGTTCCATTGTTCCTCGGTTACGTCTTTCCATAATTCCACGTCCCGCCAATCACGCAATTTACGAACGGCTAATGTCATTTATAATCCCCCCTGCATATTTACATGAACAAAACCTTTTGAAGCTTCATGATTTACATCATGCAAGGAGGATGCCAATTACGATAGAATATTTAATATTTTCAGAATTAGGTGATATTTGCAGTGTATTTGCAGGCTTTTAAGCGTTTTGGGCACGTTTTGTTTGCCTACAGCCACTTTACCGGATTATTTATTGTGCCAGCTTTTCGGCAAGGTCGGGTTGAATGATTTGTAATCCAAGTCAATCTGACTTCTTATCATCTGGTTTCTCTTTTTGTTGGGCCAATTTATACTGTAGGGTTTGTCGAGGAATTCCTAATTGTTTTGCGGCTTGCAGAATATTTCCTTTCGTTTGCTCCAATGCCATTTGAATGAAATGCTTTTCTGTTTGTCTTAGAACATCTCGTAAGGTCCCATCCATAGGAATTGAGGTTTTCATAGTGAATCCGCTTTCACTTTCCTGAGATACCACTCCCAGCTCATTCATTCTTTTCAAAAAGGATAAAGGAAGGTCTTCAACTGTAATCCATTCGCCTTCAGTAACATTCATGGCAGCTTCAATCATATGCTCTAGCTCCCGAATGTTACCCGGCCACGTACATCGCTTGAATAAAGTCCATACCTCTTGATCCAAGCCTTTCACCTGTAGCTCAAACATATTGTTATACTTCTGCACAAAATGCTCTACTAAAAGGGGCAAATCCTCTGGGCGTTTGTGCAATGGTGGAAGCCAAAAGGATACAACATTTAAGCGATAATATAGGTCAGCTCGCAATCCTTTGCTTTCCACCACTTTTTCTGGCACTTCATTGGTAGCCGCAATCACTCTCACATCTACCTGCAATGATCCCGTTCCGCCTACTCTTCGTATCTGACCATCCTGTAATACACGCAATAATTTAGCTTGTAGCTCAAGTGGCATACTGTTTATTTCATCTAGGAATAACGTACCCCCATTGGCTACTTCAAACAAACCTGGACGATCATCTGCTCCGGTAAAGCTCCCCTTAGTTGTACCGAAGAGAATTCCTTCTAATAGGGAGGCGGGTAAGGCAGCACAGTTTTGGGCAATAAACGGACGCTTCCTTCGCGGGGATGCTCGATGGATCGATTGTACCAGCAACTCTTTACCTGTCCCTGTTTCTCCATAAATCAGTATTGGTGAGGTGGTCCGCGCAGCTTTTAACGCTATCTGTTTCACCCGCTTCAGCTCGGGGTTATGCGTTAAGATATCCGAGAATTCATAAAACACCTGATCGGACACAAGTGGCTTCACTTGCTTTTTTCGTCCACTTTGGACTTGAACCTGTAGGTCCACTAGCTGCTCCGACAGCTCCCTTAGTTTCTTCATATCTTTAGCTACCTCAACTGCGCCAACGAGCCGATCGTCTACACGAACTGGTAACGTAGTGTTGATTGTTTCCACCTGTACGCCTCGCCAATTGGTATAGCGTTGCGTGCGATTATACATGGGCTTTCCGGTTTGGATGACATTTAACAAGGTGCTGGATTCGCTATCTAAGGAAGGAAAGACTTGCAACAACGGTTTACCCAGCACCTCCTCTTGCGTTAACCCATCCAGTCTGGCAGCGATGTGATTGTACATGATCGTAATACCCTGAGCGTCAACCACATGGATGCCTTCATCAATTGCTCCTAAAATTGCGCTTAACATCTCCACTGTCTCCGATTTTGGTAATGTACTCACAACATCCCTCCTAATCAGACTGCCAAAAACTAGTCACTGTGCTAAAAAACCGGCACTACGCATCTACAAAAGCTGCTCTCTATCGCTCAATTTGATACGTTAAAAATACCGTATACAACAAATGACCAAAAAACCACAACAAGATATTACTTGCTGAATAAACACCTTGACTTAGATACGTAAAGGGAAAGAATAGAATCAGAAATGCCACATTCCACAGGGTTACATAGATGACAATCTTTTTCCCGTTTCCCTTTGGATAAAAGTAAATAAACGCAAAGGCAACGATAACCGAAATCACCAAATGAATGAGATAGGCTAGTAAGGGAGGGGTATTTTCCATCCCTGGAATATAAGTAATATCTAATAATACCTGAAATGTGCTTGTTTGAAACAATCCATCTCCAATTGCCAGAAAAGCTGATAACAACAAGCCAGAAAATAGCCCATTAATGAGGGAAAAAACCATACACACTGCCCCTTTCTACTCCCATGCAATTTTCATGTCCCATTCGAATTCTCCAACATATTGTCCACTTAGCCACAATTGATAGGCAATCAACACCTGAACAGGCTTCTCACTTTGATACGTGACTTTATATGTTCGAGTGTGGGTATGCATTTGCATATTTCCATAGGGACTGCTATATAGGCTATCTGTCCCTTTTCCCTTTTCAAATATTTGCTTCATTTGCAGGCTACCTTGACGTAGTAATTGTGTGCTATCTGGGTTAATCCGAACAATATTGGAGACCTCTCCCGCTCCCTCTATCTCTTCTTTATAATGCAGAAACCAAGAAGAATTACGCAGGGATGCTTTACCCGACATTTGTAAATCTGTCTTGTCGATTTGACCTTCTGCCTTTTGTATGATTGATAACGATAATTGAACCTCTTGCATTCCGAGACCTCACTTTTATTTGTCACTGTAGTATTTGTTAGTTTACTTTCCCTTTATTATAGGATAGTTTACCTTCCCGCTTCCAATTTTTCTGACCAAGCGAGAGCGATTTCGTATAGAAAATGAAAAAGGCAAGAAAGCACTCTGCCTCCTTGCCTTTTTCTACGTAATATCCAGTATCCAAATGATAATAGCGACTATTTTACAAAGCTTAATATCATTTCACGGAGTATTTTAGAAGCAACAATCTGTGTCATCTCACTATGATCATACACAGGTGCTACTTCCACTAAATCAAATCCGACCACATTGGCTCCGTTGTTAGCCATAAAATGAATCGTATCTAGTAATTCACGAGATGTGATGCCGCCAGCCTCTGTTGTACCTGTACCAGGAGCAGCAGAAGGGTCTAGCACGTCAATATCAATCGTTAAGTAGATAGGGCGATTTCCAATGGAAGGAAGCACCTGCTTAACAGGCTCCAATACATCGTATTTGTATAAATGCATATTTTCCTTTGCCCAATCAAACTCTTCCTTCATCCCGCTACGGATTCCGAACGAATAAACGTTTTTTCCTCCAAGCAAATTGCACGCCTTTTTAATTGGCGTTGAATGGGAGTACTCGTAGCCCTCATAGTTATCTCGAAGATCGGTATGGGCATCAAAGTGGAAGATAACCAAGTCCTTATACTTCTCGTGCATGGCTTGAATCACTGGCCATGTAACCAAGTGTTCACCGCCCATACCTACAGGGATTTTATTATCCGCTAATACTTTCGCAACGAACTCGCGAATAGCTTGGAGACTGCCTTCTACATTTCCAAAAGGTAATGGAATGTCCCCTGCATCAAAATACTTCACATCCTCTAATAGCCTGTCCAAATAAGGACTGTATTCTTCTAAGCCAATAGAGACCTCGCGAATACGTGAAGGGCCGAAACGGGAGCCTGGACGAAAGCTAACTGTCCAATCCATCGGCATGCCATAAATGACTGCTTGGCTCTCCTCATAGTTTTGATGACTACGAATAAACACGTTGCCAGAATAAGCTTCATCAAAACGCATCTCACTACCCCCCTAGTCGCGAGTCAGTTCAGCTACAAAGTTAGGAAGCTGGAACACTGCTTTATGAATATCTTTGTTATAGTATTTGGTATCCATGTCTTTAATTGTAGATGGATCTACTTCTAATGGATCATATTTTTTGGAAGCAATGGTAAAGCTCCACAGACCTGATGGGTATGTTGGAATGCTTGCTGTATACAAACGAGTCACTGGGAAAATAGACGATAGGTCTTTAAATACTCGTTTGATCAATTCACGATTGAACCAAGGTGATTCTGTCTGAGCAACCATGATTCCGTCTGGTTTTAGCGCATCGGCAATTCCCTGATAAAAGCCTTTTTCAAACAGTCCCACTGCTGGACCAACTGGTTCGGTAGAGTCAACCATGATTACATCATATTCACCCTTGTGATCATGAATATGTTTAATTCCATCGATAACTTGCACATCGACACGCGGATTTCCCATTAAATCTTTCGCAATCTCTGGGAAATATTTTTTGGAGGCTTCAATAACTCCGCCGTCAATCTCAGCTAGTACAGCTTTTTCTACGGAAGCATGCTTAACGATTTCACGAATAGCTCCTCCGTCTCCTCCGCCCACAACTAATACTTTTTTAGGATTAGGGTGGGTGTTAAGAGCAATGTGAGTAATCATTTCATGGTAAACGAATTCATCAACATCGGTAGTCATAACCATACCGTCAAGTACAAGCATACGTCCAAATTGATTGGTATGGATAATATCCAATTGTTGAAAATCCGTTTTCTCACTATATAGAGTCTCGGAGATCTTTGTAGTAATTCCGTGATTTTCCGTTTGCTTCTCAGTGTACCATAGTTCCATGTTCATAATGTAATGAAGCCTCCTTTTTAACCGAATCATTTCATGTTGATGGGCGATGTAATGAAGATCACATAATGCATCAACAAAATGAATTATAGAGGGTACCCCCCAAAAAGCAAGTATTTTTTGTCTTTTTATCCGATATTTTTCTTACTTCACTGCTTTTTCAGAACAGATCGCCTATTTGTAAAAGGACTACCAGTGATGTGCAAAACCTTAACGGAACAGGTGATACCGGCTTTATATAGTATGAAAATATGCTGATTTACCTATACTATCTATTAGGATTTTTCCTAGTATTACCAAACTATGCAGAAAGGACGTGTCTTTCATGGAAGTCATCCGCGAGCATCCCTTACTTCGTTGGCTTAGGCGGGTCAGGCTTTTTATAAAAATTCTAGGTCTGACTATGCTGGCGGCTGCATTATCCATCCTATTTCTGGTCTTATATTTACGTTCTCAGCCAATGCCCGCCACAGTTATTCATCAAACTTCAACCATCTACGCAGGCAACGGAGAAGTTATAGATAGTATTCACAGAGGAGAAAATCGTTATGTCGTCACACTCGACAATGTTTCCCCTTATTTAGTGCAAGCTACTCTTTCCATCGAGGATCGTTACTTTTATCAGCATATGGGCATTGATCTAAAACGGACTGCAAAAGCAGCTTACGTCAACATTGTCGAAATGAACAAAGCTCAAGGGGCCAGCACGATTACACAGCAGCTAGCTCGCAATCTGTATTTGAGTCATGAGAAAACCTGGACTCGCAAGGCAAAAGAAGCCTTACTCACCCTACAGCTAGAGCTTAATTACACAAAAGATGAAATTTTAGCAATGTACATGAATCAAATCTATTATGGACATTCTGCCTATGGTGCAGAGGCCGCCGCGGGAACCTATTTTGGCAAAAAAGCGAAGGATTTAACGCTTGCAGAAAGCTCTATGCTAGCAGGAATTCCAAAGGGGCCTACCTATTATTCCCCGATTACGAATTTTGATAATGCGAAAAAGCGTCAAAAATTAATCCTAGCGGCTATGCACCGTGACGGTTACATTTCCGAAAAACAAATGCGGGAGGCTTACGAGCAGAAATTAACATTTCGTTCACCTAAGGAAGTACAAAAAGCTTCGATAGCCCCATATTTTCGGGACTATATTCTCACTTTAGCCAAGGATAAGTATGGAATCAGTGAAGAGGCTGTTCAGAACGGCGGATTAAAAATTTACACCACCTTAGACGTTGCAATCCAAAAGAAAGCGGAAGAAGCTATTCGTAAACACATGCCTAAAAATAATCAAGAATTACAGATAGCCCTAGTAGCCATTGATCCTAAAACGGGCTTCATTAAGGCACTGGTAGGTGGCCGCGATTATAAAAAAAGCCAATTCAATCGTGTATTGAGCAAACGACAGCCTGGTTCTACCTTTAAACCAATTATGTATTTATCAGCTTTAGATAATGGGTTTACTCCTTTAACGTTGATGAAAAGCGAGCCAACTGTCTTCACTTACGAAAATGGAAAGGAATACGTTCCTAGTAATTATGGTAATAAATTTACGAATACCTTTATTACGATGCAAGAAGCCATCGCTACATCAGATAATATTTATGCTGTTAAAACAATTAACCAATTAACACCACAAAAAATAGTAGATGAAGCCAAAAAATTAGGGATAACTAGCCCTCTACAGGCTGTACCTTCTCTAGCTTTGGGAACATCGCCTATCTCCCCTTTGGAATTAACAGCAGCTTACAGTACCATCGCAAATAATGGGTCGTACATTACACCAGTAGCGATTTTAAAAATTATGGATAATACAGGTGCCATTTTAGCTGAGGATTCCTCTGCCCATGTCCCTGTAGCAGATCCGAGTAGCTCATATGTGTTAAATCAGATGATGCAGACTGTTTTTAGCGATACGCGCGGCACAGCTCACCGTGTTGCAGGCCAATTAAACCGTCCCGTTGCTGGGAAAACAGGCTCCACTGACTATGACTCCTGGATAGGCGGATTTACACCCCAGCTCGTAACCAGCGTTTGGACAGGCTATGATGAAGGGAAGAAGATTGACCCGATTAAGGATGCCCGTCTAGCGGCTCCGCTTTGGGCGGAATTCATGGAAAGTGCTCTCGATAATCAACCCCCTAGCCAATTTAATGCTCCTACCGGTGTCGTATCAGTTTACATCGACCCAGTCACCAAAAAATTGGCTACCCAGAACTGCCCGCATGCGCAAGTTATGTATTTTAAGGCGGGAACAGAGCCTCAGGATTACTGTTCCGAGCATATTCCTGAGCAAGCAATACCCGATGCCAAACCACCTGAAAAAGAAAAGAAATCGTTGTGGAACAAATTATGGGGCAGATAACATGTCAGCTTTATGAAAAAGGGCTACCGTAGATCACTATTGTGATTAGGTACCCCTTTTTTCTTGCGCTTTTTGTTCATTCATGCAGCTTGTTATTACGCTGGAAATCATATCTGCGCCTGGCTTTGACATATTTCTATTTCGTTATCTTATTGCTCCCCGCCGCCAATAACACCATTTCCATCAGTAAAAACGTGGTCGTTATAAACCGTGATAAGCCCGTTTTTTTCCAATTTATCCAGCACTTCAAAAAGACTTTCTCGCTTTCCTGCCGGTAGCCTATTAATAAATTTATTAATCTCTTGCGGTGGTACATTATTGCGGAAATGCACTCCACCATGTTTGACAAAATGATCATTCTGATGATCCAAGGCATTCTCCCCCTCTGAGAAGATAAAGTATTGATATGCCTTCTTAGTGTGCATCCCTAATGCTAATTCATAACCTGCAAATTAAGACAAACAGGGAGTGACATAATGTCGCTCCCTGTTTGCTGACCTAGTGCTTTTTATATACAAATCTAAGTTTACTCTTTTTTGGTTTCTTCGTACAATTCTTTTGCTAGTTGTTCACACAGCGTTCATTTTTTCCTAATAAAAACCAGATTTTCAACTAGCGCCCATGTACAAACTATGCTTGTGTTTCTAAGCCCTGCTTAAGTTCTTCAGCAGAGTTTGCCCACATGTCTGCATTGTGTTCCATCAGTAATTTGCGCAATGCTGCTTTTTCGACTTCTCCTAGCTCACTTATCATGATTTTGCGCTTCATAGCAGCATCCATACGGTTAACGTGATCTACCAATAGCTTGTATCCACGGCGGGCTTCACGGTCAATCTCCATATAACAAGCAGTTACACCTGCATAGTAAGGTCCCTCTTCTTTGCGGTCGATGGTAACCCAAACAAGCCAGTACGGCTTTCCGTTTGGAACATCTTCCTTATTCGTAGAAAATTTAATGCCTCGTTCAACAGCACTCTTGGCATGCAACGCTCCCATGTCAATGTAGGCATAATTTTCTTCAACATCAATAATAACAGAGGAAACATGACTTAAATCAAGCACTCCTTGACCAAATCCGCCATGAACATCTGTCTTTTTACTCACAATGGTAAAGCCGTTATTTTTTTTATTATCAAATAAATTCATGTTATCACCAACCCCTAAAAAGATCTTCTGTCTATTCTACCCTGAAAACTTATACTCGTGCAATTTTTGGGGCGCATGGATAACATCTAGTGAAATAGATGATGTGGGACAAAAAAATCTCGTTCACACATAAGCGTAAACGAGATGGTCATACTAGCAGACTCCAGAATGCTATACCCTTTAATGCTGCAAGCTAATTTGTTTGCATTCGTCGAGAAAAGCAAGTCCCTTTTGTACTTCCTCTTCTGTATAGCGCTGTTTGCTTTTTAATGTAAAGACTTTAACCAGCATTTCCTCATAGGATAAGTGCTCAAAATAAAGAATGGTGGACACCAATTCAAGAAAACGGGAATTTTCTTCATTTAAACGTTTAATCAGACGCTCTCCTACCCCTAGGTCTACATCATGATAACGCAAAAAATCCTTTCCCAATTCGTTTAAGGAGTAACGATATACTTCGATCGCTCCCTTGCTTTCATGTTGTTCGTTCAACAGCCCAAAGCTACACAACTCATCTACGCGCAATGTCAGTTCTTCGGAATAAGGCCCGAACATATGAAACTCAAATCTTTCCTCAAAATCCACCTGCATTTTTTTAGAGATATACACCATTTTTTGCAGTTTCTTTCTTCCTGTTACTTCACCAAGGACCTCCACTAGCCGCATTATTTTGGCGTGCCCTCTATGCATCCGACATCACTACTCCTAGTCGTTCTTTAATCTTTTGGGCAAGTTCAGCAGGCAGCGATTCTATCAGATCAGCAGGATAATAAAGCTTATAATCAAATCTCCGCTTCCCACAAACCGCTTCTACAATCTCTGACATCGTTGATAATTCCGCTTGCTCACCGTTTGGTTTGACTAACATAATAGAAATCCGTTCTTGTTCTTTCCCAGGGCGATAATAATCATAGGGCAAATCGGATGTAGAATCAACTTCTACATAATAGTCGGGATCAATTCCCGCTTCTTGAAACAATTCCCTGATCTCATATTCCGTTCGGAAATTTCTAGGATTATATTCGACGTATTGCAGAAGATTCCTGTCTAAAAATCGTGAACACAAATCAGATAATATAGAATCTCGCTCATTTCGCCACTGATGCATGTAGAAATAAACAATAGATTCATCCAGCATCAGATAGTCCTTCAATTGGATACGATCACAGAAAAACGGCAGGAAATGTGTCGGCTCTAATTGAAAACGGTAATCGCGCTGGAATAATTCCTTCGCACGTTTGAAAATTTTATGTAGAACAACCTCTGCACTCCGCGTCACCGGGTGAAAATACACCTGCCAGTACATTTGATAGCGTGACATGATATAGTCTTCCACTGCATGCATCCCACTCGCTTTAATCACTACTCCATCCTCAGAGGGTCGCATTACACGCAGAATGCGCTCTATGTCAAAATTACCGTAATTAACTCCGGTATAATAAGCATCTCGCAACAAATAATCCATTCGGTCTGCATCTATCTGACTGGAAATAAGGGAGACAATCAGTTTATTCTCATACGTTTTTGCGATCACCTCCGCAACCTTTCTAGGAAAGGTCTCGCTAACCGTACGTAAAATTTGATTAATGCCTGTCCTGCCCATAATGATTTTTCTCGTCCATTCCTCATGGTCAAACCGAAATACCTTTTCAAAGGAGTGTGAAAAAGGACCATGTCCAACATCGTGCAGTAAAGCCGCACAAAGGCACAGGAGCTTTTCTTCGTAAGGAAGATTAACTCTACCCTCGAAGGTCTCTAGGATGCGTCTCATAATTTCATAGACGCCCAGCGAGTGATTGAATCGGCTATGCTCACCGCCATGGAAGGTAAAATAACTTGTCCCAAGCTGTCTGATACGTCTTAGTCGTTGGAATTCTGGTGAATCAATTAGCTCCCAAATGACCTTCTCCCTGACATGCACATAGCGATGAACAGGGTCTTTAAACACCTTTTCCTCATCTAATAGCCTCTGCACTACCATGCTCTACACCTCCACCCTTCCCCATTGTATTTATTTTGCACATGCATCATCTTTATAGCATAAAATTTGGGAGAAAAAACCTATCCTCCACAAAGCGCTTCATCTTTGATGGCATAGGTGCCTTAATCTCAAGGAGCTCTTCTGTCACTGGATGCTTAAAACAAAGCTGATAGGCATGCAACGCTTGATTGGAAAAGCCCATTCGAGAACCTCGGTACAGGGTATCCCCAACCAATGGATGTCCCATGTATTCAAAATGCACACGGATTTGGTGGGTTCTCCCTGTGTCCAATGTAATATCGACTAAGCTAACCTCGTCATTTGAAGCCAACACCTTGTAATGAGTAACCGCTTCTTCACCCTTTGGATGTACCTGACGCTTTACTTTATGCATAGGATCGCGCTTGATCGGTTCTGCTATTGTTCCCGATTCTGGTTGCATGCGACCAGTTACGAAAGCAACGTAATTCCGCTCTATACTTCCCTCCCTTATCAGCTTATCTGCTAGCTGATGAGCATAGGAACTCTTCGCGATTAAAATAGTGCCTGAAGTCTCGCGATCTAGGCGATGAACGGTATGTGGCATAATCGACTTGCCTTGTTTATGCCAATAAAGTACAAGTTGGTTTAATAAAGTATCATGCTGATCCTCACGAATAGGATGCGTAGTCATACCTGTTGGTTTATTGACAACAATAAAATACTCGTCCTCATACAAAACTTCCAATTGAATTTCAAATGGCGCTGGCGGTAACATGACTAACGCTTCCTGCTCGCGTTTATCATCAACAATGCGTACAGAAATCACATCTCCAGCCTTGACCTGCCTTTTAAGAAAAGGGACCTTGCGATTTACCAGTATTCCTTTACTCCGTGTCAGACGTTGCAGCATACGTCCAGAGACCGACATTTTTTGTCGTACGATCTCCTCCACAGTCATTCCTTTTTCCTGATCGTCTACAGTGTGATCCAACCATCTTTTCATTGTCATAGCTAGTTTTTTCTCCGTTCTACAGTTTCTACGCTTCATTGTAACGAAAAGCGAGATCGGATGCCACTTTAGAGACGAGAAGCTGGTTCTATCAAGGGAATATTGATATAGGTTATCTCCATTCATCTCAAGCAAAAAAGCCTGGCATCACCAGACTTTTTTTCGTGCTCTATCTTGAATATGGGTTTCTTTCGCTCTTTTGATTGGCTTAGGATTTTAAAGCATCTGGATTAAGACCTTGTAATGTATCCAGCACAAATAGTCCATCTTTACGGATTAACACATCATCAAACCAAATTTCACCGCCACCGTATTCCGGACGTTGAATGGTTACCATATCCCAATGCACGATGCTTCGATTGCCATTATCAGCATCTTCATAGGCCTGACCCGGAGTAAAGTGGAAGCTACCTGCGATTTTCTCGTCAAATAAAATATCATTCATCGGATGCAGCACATACGGATTTACACCGATGGCAAATTCTCCAATATAGCGAGCTCCTTCGTCAGTATCAAGAATTTCATTGAGCTTCTTGGTATTATTTGAGGTCGCTTCTACAATCTTTCCATTCTCAAAACGCAAGGTAATATTCTCAAATTTAGTCCCCATATATTGTGTCGTCGCATTGTGAGTAAGTACACCGTTGACCGAATCACGCACAGGAGCAGTGAAAATCTCTCCATCTGGAATATTATTTTCTCCCGCACAAATCACGTTTGGAATTCCTTTGATGGAAAAGGTCAAATCGGTTCCTGGCCCGACTAATCGTACTTTATCCGTCTTATTCATCAGTTGTTGCAGGGGCAGAAATGCATCATGCATCTTTCGGTAATCTGTTATACAGACATCAAAGAAGAAATCTTCAAATGCCTCAGTCGACATATTCGCATTTTGCGCCATAGAGGGTGTAGGATAATTAAGCAGAACCCAACGAGTATTAGCGATCATGTAATCACTAAGTGGCTTTAGCACCCTGTAATGCTCCTGACGCTTATCATTTGGCACATCAGACATTTCGCTGTCATTATCAACCCCGTTAATAATGATGGTTGCATGCTGATCCTTGATGCGTTCTTCAGACCATTTTCTTAGATATTCTGCCCGCTCGGCACTAGCATTCATCATTAACTCCCGTTGAATACGTGTATCCATTATCTCCACATAAGGATAGGCGCCGATAGCATATGCCTCTTTTATCAGCTCCCGAGCTAGATCATGCCCGTTTCCACGGACTTCAATATTTAAAACTTCCTTTTCCTTCAAACCCACAGAATAGTGCAATAAATTATAAGCCAATTTTTTTAATCGTGGATCTTGCACGATGAGACTCCTCCAGTCCGTTCCCATTGGGATTTATTACAAATTGTAGCATAGACACTTCTCTTTGTGTTTTTGATTAAAAATATTTTATCAAAACGCCTTAGTCCATCTATGATGTTCATCTTGCAATCAGAAATAATAAGCATGGACGACAAAATCAATAATAAACTAAGTACTAGCTTATAAGAAAAGGGGGTAGTTTTACATGACGCAGCAAAAGCCAAGTCTATTATCCTCCATCATATTATTCCTCGTCATAATAGCTCTTTTTTCGCTGTCAGGTATTCTTTTTCCAAGTGACCTAATCTGGTATAACACCCTTGCAGAGCCTGATTGGCTTCCCTCAAGCAACTTGATTGCTATCATATGGTTTGTATTATACGCACTGATTGCTCTTGCAGTCGTTGTATTACAAAAAACCATTGGGTTAGATAACCTAAACCACTCTTGGTATCTGTTATTTGTGATTAACTACGTGATCAATCAAGCTTATACCTTTATCCTGTCTATTCAGAAGGATTTGTCGTTAGCCTTTTATGATTGTCTGGCTACCGCAATATCGACCCTACTCTTGCTATTGTACACAGGCAAATACTCTCGCTGGGCAGCACTGTTACTTATTCCGTATCTTGTTTGGTCCTGCCTAACTACGTATATGTCATGGGTTATTTATCAAATCAATCTCTAGAAACCTGTCTTGCACATCCTTATAAAACCTGTTAGAATTTCATTTATCAAAAAATACCGAAAATAAAGGGGCATGTAACCAATGAAATTCATCAGTAAAGAAAATTGTAGCCATCTAATCTAATCCAGCAAAGACAAAAGGTAATCTATTCTTTTTGTCATGCTTGATTGAGGTCGGCTTTCTTCTTTACTGATGGAATTTATGGTTATCGGCCCCGTTTCTTTACGAAAGAAGCGGCATTTATGCGATAAGCTTGTATGTTCGGCAAGCTTTTCAGCATATAGTCGCTTTTTTGATAAACAGTAACATTCTAACAGGACCATAAACCACTTCTTTTTCAGACGGGAAAGAAGGAAGCCAGCATGTATGTAAGTCAGAAAACACGTTGGAGGTGCAGCGCATGAGCTGGCTATCTTGGGATGTAAATTTAAAGGTTCGTCTGATCGGAGAAACCTTATTTTCCATCTTTTTATGGATGTTCTTACCCTTCATGGCTCTGTTTTTCAGTGAAACGTTTGGTAAGAGTACTGCTGGGGTATTATTAATCATTCCCCCGTTACTTAGTGTTGTCATAAGCTTAATTGGTGGTCGTATTTCTGATAAACTGGGGCGTCGTCCCGTTATGCTATTTTCTGTGGCGTTTGAGGTTCTCATGTTCCTGTTATTTTTTCTATCCTCTTCACCTTGGATGATGTACCTTGCTTTTGTCGGACTGAATCTGAGTGCCTCTTTGTATCAACCAGCTAGCGAAGCTATGATCGCAGATTTGACCAACGAGGAAGATCGCAATTTTGTGTTTGCCATGTTTTACACAGCTATGAATTTAGGGGTTGTTATCGGCCCTTTGCTGGGAGCCTTTTTCTTTGTAAATTACCGTAATGAGCTTATGCTAGCCTGTATGATTGTGACTGCTATTCTATTTGTTGTCTACTTTTTCGTCTTAAAAGAGACTAAGCCGTCAGCACCTCAAACTAGCTCAGATGTAGTCGATTCAGCACCCAGTTGGAAAAAAGAATGGCAATCCTTTCAGGTTATTTTTCGTGACAAGGTTTTTTCTCTTTACTTGCTAGCGGGGGTCTTTGTGTTTATCGCTTTTTCCCAGATGGATCTTTACATGGCGATTTATATAAAGGAACATGTGTTACATCAACCGTTGATATGGTGGGGAGATTGGACCTATTCTCTAGGTGGAACATCCTTTTTTGGCTGGATGATGGCCTTGAATGGATTCATGGTAGTGACGCTAACCGCAGCGATGACACGCTGGATTAGTGCGTGGAGCGATCAAAAAGCATTTGTGATTGCATCTTTTCTGGGTGGGATCGGCTTTTTCATGATGGCTTTTAGTAAAAATATCTGGTTCTTGCTCTTCTGTATGGCTGTTCTCACAATTGGAGAGCTGATCCGTACTCCAATCGCTCTAGGCTTCGTTAGTAAACTAGCCCCTGAACACCAACGCGGGCAGTATATGGGTGCCTCCACGCTACAATTTACGATTGGGCGCATCCTAGCACCACTGCTCGTTACTTTATCTAATTGGTTTGGTCCGCTAGTCATTTTCGGAATTATTTTTGGTGTAACAATTCTTAGTATCCTTTGCTATCAAAAAATGTTCACCATAATGGGGCGTGCAAAATCGGTCTAGGCCTAAATGCTTTGTTATAAAACCTTGCTCAAAAAATCAGGCCCCTGCTTCTCAACTTACGTGAGCGGCAGGGGCCTGTCAGCGTCTACATTTCAACACATGTCGTTATTCTTTTGTTTCAGCCTTATCATGATTTTCCGTTGTTTTCTCATTGACTGGTTTCTCAGATTCAGCTTTCTGATCCTCAGCCTTTTGATCAGCTTTTTCCCCAGCTTCATCCTTAGCAGCAGGATTTGCATCCCCCGTTGTTTGCTTTTGATCCTCTGGCTTCGTAGTAGGAGTTGGCACTACCTCAGGAACAAGGAATTCTTTCATATCAAACTTGCCCTTCATCCACTTGTACGTATCATCATAAATCTTTCTGGCTTGCTGCTCCTTACTGCGGTAAGCCATCAACAGATTTTTAGAACCGAAATAATACGCATGGATTTTGTCCTTATCAATTCCGATTTTATGACCGGCAATGAGTTGATTGTAGTAGGTACGATAGAGACGCATATCGCGTAAGAATTTCTCGTCTCCCTCGATCTCTACACCCATTCCATATTTATTAGCTACATCTAAGGTAAGCTGAACCCGTTCTATAGGTACTTCATTTGCCTGATAATAGTTCGGCTGAAGGAAAGCATAATCAAACCCAAGATTTTTCCATTCCTCTAAACCTGGAGCGCCATAATACGGAATCCAGTAGAAACGGAATCCATGGTAATGAACCATGTCGGCAACGTTGCGAATCAACTCGCGTTCTTTCGGTGCCGCGTCATCTACAAGCTCTTGGAACCAGTAGATTCCTTCTAGCTTCAAATACTTATATTCTGATTGGTACCAACGATTAATTAGCTTATCCTTGTACCAGGTAATGGCTGCTAAGCGGTTTTTATAGGCTTGCTCTTGCCCTACCTTAGCAGGGTCAAATGATAGAGACGGCCCATTTTCCTCCAGCTTACCCCAATCGCTCACCTTTGGAGAAGGATAAGGCAAGGTTAGTACCACCTTTTCCTTCTTCGTATTTAATACAAGAGAATTACGTCGTTTATTCATTTCAAACATAGCTGAGTTTAAGGCATCCAATTGGCGACCCGGTTCGAATAGATTGTCCATATACTTCTCCCAGTCAGCCTTTGTTTCCGTCATGTTCGGAAACGGAAGGAACAACATGGTATCAAACATTTGATCAGGAATGGAACCATCTGGCTCAATATAGCCCGCCATCGGTAAAAAGTCGTCTTTCGACCAGCTACCACGGTCGTCATATGCCCCATGGTATACCAATAGCATATCTTTTACCCGGTCATCTGCCTTATTATCTTCAATAGGTGTGCTTGTTTTGCTTAAAGGAAAGGAGATGAGCTTAGCCCGTGCAGGCTCTGCTTCATGTCCATATACTTTCAGTTGTTTAGCAAATGTGAACACTTTTACAGGAAAACGTACTCGAACATACTGTGCATCCAATTCCGGTAAGCTAATGCGCAGGGTGCGATCCAGTTTTTGTAATTCCCCAGGGGAAATAGCATGCGTAGCTTTACCCGCATAACCCCAAATTTTACCGTCCCGCGATACTTCCACCTCTAGCTCGGAAGGCAATGTAATCCCGCTTGTTTTCTCTTGTCTAAAGGTAAGCTCTACCATATCCAGCGTCTGTACCTTATGTAGATCAAGCGTTACTTCACGTCCCATTTGACGAAGATAGCCTGTCCAAACATCTGCCGGATCGGTCAATCCGCCAGCTGGACCAGGGTATTTCTTCTCTGACTCATTAAATAAAGGGTCAGCAGGATCGAGTGATTTTACGGTTACCTGACTGTTACGGGCATAATTAATCCAGCCTTCTACTGGCTCTTCCTCTTTTTGTTCCTGTTTCTTTTCCTTAGCTGTATTGCTGTTAACAGTATCTGTCTCAGTTGCTACAGACTGGCTTGGTGTTTTTTGTTCGGAAGAAGCTTGGTCCGTTGATGATTTTTGCTCAACGTTTTGTTTCTTTTCATCTGCTTGCTTCGTATCATCAGCTTTAGATTCAGCAGGATTTGTCTTGGCTTCGTCTGTTTTTGCTTGATTCTCCGCTTTTTTCTCATCCTCAGCTACACCATGAGTTGTTACCTCTACTGGTATTTGGATGCTTTGATAACCAACCGTTACCGTTATTACTCCTTTACCTGCTGCTGTACCCGCTACGAATGTACCGTCCGCAGAAATATGGCCTAGCGCTTTATCGTCAAAAGCAAAAATCGGCGTAAATGGCAGTGGCTGATCTCCCTCAGGCTTGACCTTGATTTGTTCAGTCATTCCAGTCATGATCTTGATCCTAGAGTGATTAACAGTAAAGCCTTTTCCATCAGCTTGTTTTTTTCGAAGCTCTACTAGGCGATCCACTAACACAACCGCATCGCCACGCGTTACCAATTTATCAGGCTGAAATGCTCCTTTATAAGCCGTCAGCCATCCTTGACGAACTGCTGCATAACTTGCCTCTTGTGCAAAGCCAGCTATCTTTTTTTCATCCAAAAAAGTAGCAGGATTCGCTTTTTTCTCGTTTGCTCCAATTGAAAGGTGCTGATTAACTCTCTCTAACAGCACAGCTAGCTCCTGACGGGAAAGCGGTTCTTTGCCTCCCATACTACCGTCAGCTTTGCCTTTCATAATTCCATTATCAGCCAATGTAGAAGCATATGCCTGATACACACTATCTTTTGCAAGATCAGAGAATGTGCTTTCTGCATGCTCGCTTGGCAGCACTCCTAATGAACGGGACAATAGTACAATAAAATCCTGGCGGGATATTTGAGCATTTGGCCGAAATTCGGTAGCCGTCACCCCATTAATAACCTGCATGCTGGCAAGATGCTTAATTGCTTTTTCTGCATAGTGACCTTTCGTATCAAGGAACTCACCATTCCCTAGATAAGCAGAAGAGGATGCCGGAATAGAAGCATTCCCCTCTTTTGCCGCAAAAGCTTGGGGTGTCATGAAGCCTGAGGTCAATAACAAGGCAGTAGCTGTTGCCACACTCATCAGCTTATGAGTAAAACCGTTTTTCCACATAAAAAAACAACCTCTCTCCTTACCTGAATCAATCTTTTCTATCTATTCAACCTTATATATGACGTTTATCTCTCTTGATCTGTTACATCCCCAGAATTAGCCCGTGGACGCGGTGGACGCGGCCCAAAGAATTGATAGTAATCCACACGCATGTTTCCATTAAATAGCTTGCGTTTTTTGCTGGCTTTCTTGCCAAAATATGACTCAAAATTTTCATCAGAGGTAATCACGTAAGAAGACCATGTATCTAACTTACTAAATACCTGCCCCATGTCACGATACAATCTTTCTACCGTGCGATAGTCGCTTAGACGCTCTCCGTATGGCGGATTGCAAATCAGGTAGCCATATTTCTTTTTGGAACGTAAATCTCTCATATCCATGCGTTGAAAGTGGATCGTGTCATCTATTCCAGCTTCCTCTGCATTCCGTCTCGCTATTTTAATAACCTCTTCATCAATATCGGTTCCTATAATTTCTAGTTGCCGATCGTATTGAGCCAAATCATGCGTCTCAGCACGCGCCTGACGCCATGTTGTCCGCGGAATAATCGGCCAGTTCTCCGAAACGAATTCTCTGTTCATACCAGGAGCAATATTTCTGCCAATCATAGCGGCTTCAATCGGAATCGTACCAGACCCACAGAACGGATCAATCAATACACGATCTGGCTTCCAACGCGAAAGCATGATCAACGAAGCTGCCATCGTCTCCTTAATAGGAGCTGCCCCGATCCAATCACGATAGCCACGTTTATGTAAGCCTGCTCCACTGGTATCAATGGTTAGCGTCGCAATATCTTTTAATAACGCCACTTCAATTTTAAAAGTAGGACCATCTTCGTTAAACCAGCTAGTATGGTAGGTTCCCTTTAAGCTTTCTACAACTGCTTTCTTTACGATTGCCTGACAATCAGATACACTAAACAACTCCGACTTTACTGATTTCCCCTCCACAGGAAAGTGTCCATTCTCTGGAATAAAATCAGACCAAGGCAATGCCTTTGTTTTTTCAAATAATTCATCAAAGCTGGTCGCTTTGAATTCACCAATTTTCAATCGGATGCGATCTGCCGTACGCAGCCATAAATTTGTACGCGGAATATCCGAAATATCAGCAGGAAACATAACCTTTCCGTTTTCTACCGTTACATTCTCATACCCCATCCCGCGTACTTCTTCCGCTACTACTGCTTCTAAGCCAAATGCAGCGGTTGCGATCAAATCTACTTGATGTTTCATGTTTAGTCTCCTGTCTTTATGTATCTATTCACGAACTCGATATTTTGAAGTCAACTCGTCTCATTATAGTATATTTTTCCCCGAAAAACGAAAGGTTCTCCCTATCTTCCTCATTTTTCTTATGAAATTGAAACAGACTATTACTGCTGAAGGCTTCACGATATGGAGAAGGTAAACAGAGATTATAGATCTAGTATTGCCACTCTTGTAAAAGGAGGAACTTCTATGCCAGAACTTCCAGAGATGGAGCATTATAGGGGCATGTTAAATCGCTACATCTTAGATAAACCGATTCGACATGTCGAGGTAACACGGGAGAAAACCATCAATTGTCCTGTCACTTACTTCCAGCAGACACTGCTGAATCAAACGATCACAACTGTTCAGCGCCGTGGTAAGTATCTATTATTTCATCTAAGCAACAACCAGGTTCTGTTGCTCCACCTCATGTTATCCGGATTTATGTACTGGGGTAGCGATGCTGATAAATTGGATCGGACGGCCCAGGTTACCCTGAGCTTTGATCAACATAAGCTTTTTTTCCATGGTCTGCGGCTCGGCTACTTACATATATACAAAGACGAAGGCATTTCTCAGCAGCTTGCTACACTTGGACCCGAACCGCTTATGCCGTTATTTACCGCAGCCACTCTGGCCAAACTGTTGAAAAAGAAACGAACCGTGTTAAAAAAAGCCCTTACCGATCAGCATGTTATTGCAGGCATTGGTAATTGTTATTCTGATGAAATTTGCTTTCAAGCAAGGCAGTTGCCTCTTAAAAATTGTCAGGAATTATCGCAAGCAGATATTCAAGCATTATCCCAAGCACTTCATGAGGTATTGACACGCGCCTTACAGCTAGGGGGTTATATGGAGTACCGATTTTATAAGAGTGATCGTCTCACCGGAGGATATAATCATCATTGCTTGGTCTATGACCGCCCTCAAGAGCCATGTTTACGTTGTCAGACACCTATCGTCATGACTCGTTTAGCTTCCCGCAAGGTATTTTACTGCCCAAACTGCCAGCATTAGAAAAGAGGACTGATCATAAGCCTCTCAGGCTACTGGATCAGTCCTCTTTCTTTTACAATATGTTATTGTTTACCTTCTACCAGATACTTATCAAATTCATCTAACAGCAGATTAGCTGCACGTACACCGCCTGCTATATTCCAGATGACATCATCTACTTTAAATACTTTGTTGTTCTTTGATACTTTAAGGTTTTTCCATAACGGATCATTTGTCCATTCTTGTTCTAGCTTGCTACCACTGTCATCTTTTACACCTTTATTGTACGTATAGTAGAACAAGATATCGCCATCTAATTCAGGCATGCGTTCTTTGGTAATTTCGGCTGCAAAATCATCTTTTTGCTGTGCTTTTGGTCGCGCAAAGCCTACTTCATTCAATAGCATTCCTGCAAAGGTTTGACTGTAGTAAATGCGAGTTTTGCCAGGCATAAAACGAACTAGAGATACTTCTGTTTTTAATTTATCCCCAGCTTTTGCACGCAGGTCTGCTACCTTTTTATCAAAATCGGCAATTACCTTATCGCCTTCTGCTTTCTTATGTAACGCTTCCGCATACAATTTAAAGTTGTTTTTCCATTCACCGCGCAATGTTTCTGCTAAAACAGTTGGGGCAACGGCACTTAGTTGATCATAAATCTTTTCATGACGGATTTTTACACCAAGAATGAGATCGGGTTTTAGAGCCGCAATTGCTTCAATATTAGGCTGTAGCTCATCACCGACATCTTTTACACCCTCCATATCTGCTTTGATATGATCATAGAAGGGTTGGTCCTTTTTATCCCAAGATTGTACAGCACCAACTGGCTTAATCCCTAGTTCGAGAACAGCTTCTGTACCTTCACGTGTCAAAACTACCACACGTTGGGGAGTTCCATTTACATTCGTTTCTCCCATTGCATGCTTCACCTTATAAGCTGTACCCTCTTGCTTTGTCTCACTAGGCTTAGCTTCTGTTGTAGCATTCTGCTGTTGACCGCATCCTACAACAAGCATCATAAGTAGCAAAACAGGCGCAGCAATCTTCATGAGACGTGAATGATGCATGATTTGTGAAATTTTCATCTGTTGTTCCCCCTAGAACTCTTGATAACGATTATCAATGTCGGATATAATCGTATATGCCAGAATACAATGTGTCAACAAGGGAAAACATTTCCTTTTACTGTTTTGAACTTTCAAAAAATGATTATGTTGAACAGCTGTCATCTGATGCAAAAAAATAGGAGAACACTGAAATGGGAAAAAGCATCTTAGAACGGCCTTTTGTAAAAGCAATAGGTCTACTACTCGGATTGTTAGTATTGCTAGCTTGTATGCTCGTCAGTGTCGTTTACGGTGTAATTAATACTGATATACACACTCTGATAGAAGCTTATACACATTTTAACGGAAGCAACGAACATATTGTCATTCTTGAAACGAGAGTTCCGCGCAGTATTATTGCAGCAGCCATAGGGATTAATTTAGGTATAGCAGGTTGTATTCTGCAAGCTTTGACACGTAATCCGATTGGGGACGTAGGCATCTTTGGAATAAATGGGGCCGCTTCATTTGCTATTGTTTGTTCTGTTGGTTTCTTAGGAGCAAACTCTATGCAAGCCTTAACCTGGGCTGGTTTCACGGGAGCCCTGCTAGGTGGGATCGCTGTTTATATCTTAGGCTCTATTGGTCGCGATGGGATAACTCCCTTAAAAATGACATTGGCAGGTGCGGCATTAACCGCTCTGTTCTCTTCCTTCACGAATGGAATTTTAGTTACAAATGAACAAGCCTTAGAGGAAGTATTATTTTGGTTAGCTGGCTCTGTAGCTGATCGTAAGCTCTCCTATTTAATGGAAGGGTTACCGTTCATGATCGCAGCATGGATAATAGCACTGCTGTTAGCCCCAGCAATTAATACGTTCATGCTAGGAGAAGACGTAGCAAAAGGCTTAGGACAGCGAACTCTTTTGTTAAAAATCGGAATGGGTGCAGTTGTGATTATTTTATCTGGCTGTTCGGTGGCTGTAGCAGGACCAATAGGCTTTGTAGGTTTGTTCACTCCTCATGTAGCTCGTTACCTTACTGGAAACGATATGAAGTGGACAATATTGTACAGCGGATTATTCGGAGGAATTTTACTGGTTATCTCTGATATCTTAGCTAGAGCGATAGCGATGCCTCAGGAATTACCAATTGGTGTAATGACAGCCTTATTTGGAGCTCCCTTCTTCATTTATGTCATTCGAAAGGGGATGCTTCGTTGATGAAAAAACTCCTTGTTTTTCGACTTAAAAAACCAAACATTTCCTATTTAATGGAAAAACGTGTGCTATGGATCGTGCTTGCTATTCTGTTCCTAACGTTTATGGCAATGGTGTGCAGCCTCGGAGTAGGTGAATATCCAATTTCTCCCTGGAATGTTATGAAAGTGTTTCTTGGATTAGGAAGCGACCAGGAAAATCTGATTGTCATGAAATTTCGCATGCCTCGTCTTTTGACAGGTATGCTCGTTGGAATGGGGCTTGGTGTATCAGGAGCAATCCTTCAAAGCATCATTCGCAATCCACTCGCTTCTCCTGACATTATTGGCATCACCAGTGGAGCTAGTGTTGCAGCAGTCGTCTTCATTGTTTTGTTTGAAACAGCGAGTATTTTCTGGCTTCCGTTGTTTGCTATTGTAGGAGCTGGTATTGCAGGCTTACTCATTTATGTCTTAGCTTGGAAAAAAGGAGTAACTCCTGTACGACTAGTATTGATAGGCGTTGGTGTGAAAGAGATTTTAGCCGCACTTACCACCTTAATCACCGTTGCAAGCCCGCTGTATTTGACGCCTAAAGCTAAAATTTGGCTAACAGGCAGTGTCTATGGAACATCATGGGATACCGTATCTATGTTAGCTCCTTGGATCGCTTGCTTTATGTTACTCGCTTTTATATACGGTCGTAGTGTCAACCTGCTGCAATTAGGAGATGATGTGGCCCAAGGAGCTGGCTCTGCTGTTGAATTGCATCGACTCATCCTATTGTCCTTCTCCGTGGCATTGGCAGGCGCTGCTGTGGCCATCGGTGGGGCAATCAGCTTTGTTGGACTGCTAGCTCCTCATATTGCAAAAAAGGTAGTAGGTCCTGTTTTTGGAGCTTTATTGCCCGCATCTGCACTGCTGGGTGCTCTTATCGTCTTAGTCTCTGATCTCGTAGCTCGCACAGTTTTTGCGCCACTTGATCTGCCTGTAGGAATTTTCACCTCCCTCATCGGAGCGCCATTCTTTATATTTCTATTGGTTAAAAATCGTAATAAGTAAGGAGATGAGATGCAATGTCTGCTCTAGAAACCAAAGGACTAACCCTGCAATACGGGGATTCCATTATAATTGAAAATCTTGGTCTGCAAATTCCTAAGGGTGAAATTACCGTTTTAATTGGAAGCAATGGTTGTGGGAAATCCACCCTTCTTCGCTCCTTGGCTCGATTATTAAAACCGGCATCAGGACATATATTATTAAATGGGAAAGGTATTGCAGAACAAACAACAAAAGAGATCGCCAAACAAATGGCTATTCTGCCACAGGGCCCGATTGCACCAGAAGGATTAACTGTCTTGCAGCTAGTGAAACAAGGGCGTTATCCACACCAAAACTGGCTCAAGCAATGGACTGATGAAGATGAGGAAAAGGTCGCCTTTGCTCTGGAAGTGACGCAATTAACAGAGCTTGCTCACCGTCCCATTGATTCGCTTTCCGGTGGTCAGCGCCAGCGTGCTTGGATTGCTCTTACACTGGCTCAAGATACGGATATTATTTTGCTGGATGAGCCTACTACCTATTTAGATATGACTCATCAAATTGAAGTGCTTGATATTTTATTTGAATTAAACCAGACACGTGCATCTACAATTGTCATGGTGCTGCATGATCTTAATTTAGCATGTCGATATGCACATCATTTAGTCGCTGTTCAAGATAAACAAATTTATGCTCAAGGTAGTCCAGAAACCGTACTGACCGAAAAAATGGTCGAACATGTTTTCCGTATGCAATCGAAAATTATTGCCGATCCTCTGTATGGAACACCAATGTGTATCCCTGTAGGAAACAGTCGCCGGATACTATCATCTGCAAAAGATGAGATTTTGCCAGCACAACGACTTGCTACGTAAAACGATAACGGGATGTATTTGAAGCATAAATGATCTCCATAAAAGTCATCATGCAAATGTAGATTATTTTGTGGATATTTGGCTCTAGAACTCGACAAACGATCGTCTTTCACGTTACAATCCTCGTGTGATAGTTTTTGCCATTCATAATTACTTTGTGTCTGACAGACAATCTATCTAGAATACATATTGCTCTTATAACTGTTACGAGGCTACTTGCACGCTACTATGAACATGTCTCCGTCGCTAGTTGATGGAGATTTTTTCTTGCTTTTTTATTTGTGATTTCATTGAATTTATTGCCCCAATGATATATCTTAATATTTAGCGTTTTTTTAGAGTAAATTGGGTGAGAACTACTAAATTTATATAGAGATGGGAAATGATAAATGAAAACGATCATACACTTGGATTCAGTGGAAAAAAGCTTTAATGATCACGTGGTCATTCCCGCATTTTCACTGTCAATCCAGGAAGGTGAATTCATCACTTTGCTCGGTCCCAGCGGATGCGGAAAAACGACGCTGATGCGCATGATTTCTGGGTTTGAAGAGCCTACTTCTGGACATATCTACCTGGATGGAAAGGATGTAACCAAAATCCCTCCTTACCAACGAGATATGAACATGGTATTTCAACATTATGCTCTGTTCCCACACATGACCGTTGCTGAAAACATTCTTTTTGGTTTAAAAATGAAAAATGTGCCTCAGGCCGAACAAAAGACTCGTTTGGAAGAAGTGCTGCATTTTACACAACTGACCGAATATCAGAAACGTAAACCAAAACAGCTATCTGGTGGACAGCAGCAACGTGTTGCAATTGCCCGTGCGATCATTAACAATCCAAGGGTATTATTATTGGACGAGCCGCTTGGTGCGCTCGACTACCAACTGCGCAAAAACCTTCAGGTTGAACTAAAAAATATTCAGCGGAATTTGGGCATTACCTTTATCTATGTGACGCATGATCAGGATGAAGCTATGTCGATGTCAGACCGCATCGCGGTTGTAAACCAAGGTCGAATTGAGCAATTGGGCACACCAGAAGAAATTTATTACAAGCCAAACAGTCTGTTTGTTGCAACCTTTATTGGTGAAAACAATATCTTAAATACAAAAGCAGGTCTTTTAGGAGTACGTCCTGAAAAGATTCGTTTATATAAAGAAAATGAGGAAGTAGCTCGACACAAGAGCAAGGGAATCATTGAAGATATTATTTTCTTAGGTAATATCTTTAAGGTGTTTGTCCGCGCCGAGGACGACATTGTTATTACTGCACATCTTTACGAAAAAGGCTCTTGGCACAAAGGCGAGAGAGTTGGTGTATTCTGGGCAGAAGAAGATGAGGTGATTCTGCGTTGAAAAATAAAGGAAAGCTACTTGCTCTCCCAGGATTCCTCTGGTTAACGATCTTTTTCTTAGTGCCCATGCTTTTTGTGGTTATGCTTTCTTTTCTGAAGAGGGGAATATACGGGCAAATCGTCTATGAATTTACACTAGCTAACTATGCTAGATTCTTTGAATCGCTATATGTACAAATCTTTATCGAAACCTTGCTTGTATCCGTGGGAACGACCATCATTTGTCTGTTGTTGGGTTATCCTTTAGCTTATATGATTACCCGACTAGATCGTAAGTGGCAAAACTTATGGCTCTTATTAGTGATGATTCCATTTTGGATTAATTTTCTGGTTCGCTCTTATGCTTGGGTCATCATTTTACGTACACAAGGTCTTGTAAATACTGTTTTGCAATCGCTTGGCCTTATCGACCAACCGCTCACGCTCTTGTATACACCAGGAGCTGTTTTGCTCGGGATGGTCTATGCGTTGTTGCCGTTTATTATCTTGCCGATCTATGTCTCCTTAGAACAATTAGATCGTAAAAAGCTGGAGGCTGCCTATGATTTAGGAGCTACACCAGCCAAAACATTTTGGCACATTACCCTGCCTCTAACTATGCCGGGAGTTGTAAGCGGCTGTATTTTAGTTTTCGTTTCTTCACTGGGTATGTTCGTTGTTCCAGATGTAATGGGTGGAGCTAAATCTTCACTATTTGGTAATGTCATTCAAAACCAATTCCTGTCTGCACGTGATTGGCCATTTGGTTCAGCATTATCCATGGTGATTGTACTCTTCTCGATCATCATGATTTATTTATACTATCGCGCAACAAAAATGCAAGAGAAACAAGAAGGGAGAGGATGAGGCGATGAAAATGCGTAAAAATCTCCTGTTTGCATACTCCTTGGCGATTATCGGGTTTTTATATTTACCGATCGCCGTACTCATCCTCTATTCTTTTAATGATTCGAGGATCAATGCCACTTGGTCAGGCTTCACCTTAAAGTGGTACACTTCTCTGTTTGAAAATGATCGTGTGCTAGATGCATTGACGAATAGCTTGATTATCGCTGTAGTTACAACGGTGGTCACTACCATTCTGGCAGCCTTTCTGTCACTGGCCCTCCATCGTTACAAATTTCGCTTTAAGCAAGCATTCAATGGATTAATTTATTTACCAATCCTAATTCCCGATATTCTGATGGGATTATCCTTGCTGGTCATGTTTAGCCAATTGTATATGCCGCTGGGTAAACTAACGATCATTATCGCTCATATCACCTTTAGCTTGTCTTTTGCGGTGGTCATCATTACCGCTCGTCTAGCTGGTATGGGGCAGGAATTGGAGGAAGCAGCCCAAGATTTAGGCGCCTCCTCGTTTAATACGTTCCGTTATATTACGTTGCCCATTATTTCTCCAGGACTGATCGCGGCTGCTTTAATGACGTTCACGATGTCTCTGGATGATTTCGTCATCAGCTTCTTTGTAGCAGGACCAGATTCTACTACGTTGCCACTATATATTTATGGTATGGTCAAACGTGGTGTCTCTCCTGAACTAAATGCCCTATCGACAATAATGATTCTCGTGATTGTGGTATTAATTGTCCTTGCAGAATCACTTGCTTTTAAAGGTACCGGAAATAAAACCACTCAAGACTAAACTTTTTTCTCACAGGAGGAGGATATGCTATGCGTTTACTTAAGGCCATTGTGCCAATCGTTATGACTACTGTACTTGCCCTGACTGGATGCTCATCTAATAGCGGAAAAGAAGAAAGAGTATTAAACATCTATAGCTGGGCAGATAACTTTAATATGGATGTTATTAAGGATTTCGAGCAAAAATTCGATGCTAAGGTCAATTATGCGATTTTCTCCAGCAATGAAGATATGCTAGCAAAGGTTCAGGCTGGCGGTGCCCAATTTGACCTTATTCAGCCTTCCGACTACATGGTTGATACGATGATCAAATTAAACCTACTAGAGGAACTGGATAAATCAGCGATCCCTAATCTGCAAAATCTGGTGTCTACCTTTAAAACACCTCCGTATGATCCAGACAACAAATACTCTGTCGTATACACATGGGGTGTAACTGGGATTGCCTATAATAAAAAATATGTAACAGAGCCACCAACAAGCTGGAGCGATCTATGGAATCCGAAATATAAAGGTCGTGTTGTAGTATTAAATGATTCTCGTGAAGCTTTGGGCATGTCCTTGAAAAAAAATGGCTTCTCCAACAGTACAATCAGTGAAAAAGAATTGGATATTGCCAATGCTGACTTGAAGAAACTGTTACCGAACCTATTAGCATTTGATACGGACACTATCAAGCAAAAATTCATTGCGGAAGAGGCTTGGATTGGTACTGTTTGGTCTGGTGATGCAGCCTTTATTTATCCCGAAAATAACGACATTGGCTACGTTGTTCCAAAAGAAGGCGGAACCATTTTTGCTGATACCTTTGCCATTCCAAAGGGTGCCAAGCACAAAAAACTAGCCGAAGAATTCATCAATTACATGATGGACCCAGCAGTATCTGTGAAAAACTATGAAACAATCGGCTATAGCAATCCAAATGAAAAAGCGCATCCGCTGCATAGCGAAAAGTATCGCAACAATAAGATGATTTTCCTGTCTCCTGAAGAGATGAGCCGTACAGAGTGGTTAAAAGATGTCGGCGAAACCTTGCAAGTATACGATCGTCTATGGACGGAGCTAAAAAGCGGTCGTTAAGATATTGAAACGAAAAAACCTGTTGTCAACATTTTTTGTAGACAACAGGTTTTTATTTTGCCTATGTACCATGCTAATCTAGGCTATATTTGTTCTGATTCATTACGTAATGCTATTTTAATCGGATTGAACCTCTAGCCAACAAGAGCATCCCTCACAAACCGGATTCGTACTAAGAACACCCAGCCTAGTATACAGTGGCTCTAGCATACTAAATAATTCGCAATCCTCCGCTACATAAAAATTAGGCAATAACAGCTTCAATTTGGAACCGCCTAATAGATAAGACGCTAATAAATATTGCTCCGAATAGAAGAGGTTCATATATTCATGCGGATAATCATATGGTAAGAAAATGTCGTGAACTTGAACAATTACCCCTGGCTTTAAGATTGGTAGAATCTCTACAAAGGCAACTGTTACGTCAGAATTAGTAAATGAACGATGTGAGCTATCGATAAACAGGATATCTCCCGGTTCTAGCTGTTGGAAGAATTGCATCGGGATCGTTTCCAGCGTTTGTCGAATGACCTCATCACATAAAGAATCAATCTCTGCTCTCGGTTGTGGATCAATCGAAATGATCTTAGTTGGTAAATGAAGATCCCGAATAGCCCTACGTGCAAACTTCGTGGAATTACCTGACCCTACTTCTACATATCGAGCCGGCTTATGTTTTGCTAAGAAAGTGTATATGGCTGCACCATCTATTAAAGGAAGCCAATTATTGCGATAAAACGGCTCTTGATCATTCTGTGGATAATCTAACGATATCGCAGCTAACGCATCAACATGCTTCATGGTCTCCTCAAGATATTCCCTATACGTACTACGTTGCAGATCCATTTTTTGTTGGAGTTTTTCATGCGGGGGTTTTCCATAACCATGCCGTGGCAGAGGACATACAGGATATTCAAGAAAAATATTCAAAACAAAGCCACCTCATTTCATACTGGATAGAAGTTCTTCTTCTTTTCCTAATGTATGAATGGGTGGCTCTTCTGTTGCTTATATTCGGCTTAATCCAATGTAAATAGATTAAGCAGTAATTGCTTCATTCGACGGCATCAGAATTTCAAAAACTTCTCCATGCTGTAGAATTGTGATATTCTGTTTTTTAATTCTCATAACAGCAACTTCTGGCTTTTGCTTCATCATTTCGATATATTCATCAGGTACTTCTCCTGCGTCACTGATGGTAACGCCTTCTACTTCTTTTTCCTCATCCTCAGCCAAAGGTGTGTTAAGCACAACCTGATAAATTTCAGAAAACACGCTGTAATTGTTTGTAAATACAGTGATACATCTCATTGTCGACATGTTTCCTCACCCTTTCTTTTACATGTTGAATATCCGTGCCTGTTTTGTTGTCTGTTCTACCTTTATAAGATATCCAAATCATGTACGATCTATCAACCTTGAAATAGGGGTATCTCTGTTACACGTAGGAAATCATGTCCAGACAACGGACAACCTTGCACTTATCTATTTTAGCATATTCCAAGAGAAAGCTCTTCTTCTTTGTAAAACTCCTGGTACAAAGCTATGACAGCATTATCTGCATCCCCTGCTCTTACACCAAACATTAAATTAACTTCTGATGAACCTTGGTTAATCATTTCGATATTAATATCGGCGATAGCTAGCGCTGTGGCTGCCCGAGCAGAAATACCTACAGAAGACCTCATTCCCTCTCCTACCAGCATAACAAGAGCCATATTATATTGTACATGTACATCGTCTACATGCAACTCATTTTTTATGCGAGATACAATTCGAGCCTCTTTTTCCTTTGTGAGCTGATGTTGCCGAAGAATGACTGTAATATCGTCAATTCCAGAGGGACTATGCTCGTAGGACAGGTGCTCCTCTTCAAGAATTTGCAAAAGCCTTCTGCCAAAGCCGATCTCTTTATTCATCAAGTATTTACTTACATATATGCGACAAAACCCTACATCACTGGCAATACCAGCTACAATGCGAGAAGAATTATCTCGTCTGGTCACAATTTTTGTCCCTGGTGCTGATGGATTATTCGTATTTTTTATGCAAACAGGAATTTCAGCACGAAAGGCGGGTATTAACGCTTCCTCATGAAAAACAGAAAAACCTGCGTATGATAATTCCCGCATTTCTCGATATGTTATTTCTTTTATCTTACAAGGATTAGGAACTAACTGTGGATTTACTGCGTACACCGAATCAACATCAGTAAAATTTTCATATAGCTCTGCTCTAACAGCAGCAGCCAAAATGGAGCCAGTCACATCAGAGCCCCCACGTGAAAAGGTTGTTAGCTTACCCTCCTGTGTATAACCAAAAAAGCCCGGAAAGATAAGCAACCCTTCTTTCTCTTTTAATAGAGCTAATTTTTCATAAGCCTCTGGAAGTACCTGAGCATTGCCATATTCACCACTGACTAGAAGACCTGCATCTCTTGGATTAATGTACGTCGCTGGGGCTCCTAGTGTTCTTAGATATTCTGCAACCACTCTGGCACAATTATCTTCTCCTGAGGCCTTTACTACATCCATAAAACCTTCTGAGTCTTCTTTATTCCATTGCAACAATTTTTGAAGATTAGCTATGATTTCCCCTATGCATGTTGGTGGTAATTGTAACTCTGAACAAATTTCCTGATAACGATCGACAACCGCCTGCCATTCCGCTTGAGCTTGCCCTGATTCAATTAATTTCTCCCCAAATGTAATCAGTAAATCAGTGACCTTGATATCTTCCTTATAACGCTTTCCAGGAGCTGAGACCACAATAAGCCTACGAGTCCCATCATTCAGAATGATCTGACATACCTTGCGAATCTGTTCGGCGTTAGCCAAGGAAGTACCACCAAATTTACATACTTTCATGTCGTTCCCTCCACCATTCCGTATTGCTTCTCTTTAGGTTGTACACTATCCTACCTCTTGCTTTTTCATATGTCTATCACACAAACTCAAATTTCCTCATTTTTTACAGTTTTAACCTAAAATAAGGAGGAATGGTGATACTACCAATCTGCAAAAACAGATAGTATCACCTTATCCGACCTTCTACTGTTTACACTCTACCACATAATCCATTCCATGAAAACTATTGTCCTCTCCACATGTACATTTCATCCAAAAAATTTTTATTTAGCTATCATTTAGAGAAGAGGCGAGAATAGCCGCGCTACAGATTCTATATATTTACGGCTAATGGTTTTAGGCTCTTCGTTGCTTACTTTACTATTGCTAATATCCTGTTCAAATTGCGCTGTTAGCTCCTGAATGAAACGTGACCTTCCATAAAAAAGGGCGTTAACTTCAAAATTGAGATAAAAGCTCCGGAAATCCCAATTGCTCGTTCCCACTAGTGCTTGATTATCATCAACTAGTAACACCTTGGCATGTAGGAAGCCTTTGTCGTACAAATAAATGCTAACCCCCGCTTTTCTTAACTCGTCGAGGAAGCTTTGAGAAGCATAGTAGACCAGCTTGCTGTCAGGAATGCCTGGCAGGATAAGCGTTACCTCTACTCCTGCCTGTGCAATGGTGCACAAGGCTACCAGCAGCACCTCATCAGGGATAAAATAAGGGGAGGTAATTTTCACCGATTTTTCTGCCCGCATGATCATTTGCAGGAAGGTTTGGCGAATGGGCTCCCAGCGTTCTCGTGGGTCAGTCTCAATCACCTGAATCAGATGCTTATTCTCATGCTCATCAGTCGGTTCAACAGTTGATTTGCCCATCTGTTCGTCATGCTGCTTCGTCTGGGCAGAACTAGTTGCTACCTCAGAATTCGACATATTTATGGTAAGACCAGACACCATCTTCCAGTCTTTTATAAAGATTTTTTGAAGCTCGCAGGCAGCTTCTCCAGTAACCTGTATATGAGTATCTCGCCAAAATCCCAGCTTAGGATCTTCCCCTACATATTCTTTTCCAATATTGCAGCCTCCAAAGAATCCAATAGCATGATCAATCACAACGATCTTGCGGTGATTGCGATAATTAAGTCGTATAAAAGTTCGTAAATGCTTACGCGGACTGAATCTGTAGAACTGCCCGCCAGCTTGGCGTAGTTCATCAGCCCAAGCATCAGGAAAGGTTTTGCTTCCTATGTCGTCCACAATAACGCGTACCTCACAGCCTTGCTCAGCCTTTTTCTTCAATAAATCAAGCAGAGATCGTCCCACATAATCTCCTTCAATTGTATAAAACAATACATGAATCTGATACATAGCTTTGTCTATTTTTTCCCATAAAGCAGTGAAAAAAGGAGCCGCTTTATGAAATAATTCCACTTGATTTTCCTGTGTTAGTTGCGCACCCGCATTAGATTGATTGAATCTGATCAGCTTTCTAATAGACGACCCTAAACAACTCGCCTCTAATTGAGAGTCTTCATCTGTACATCGCAAGGCTAATCCTTGTGGAGTGTCGGTGATTTGATTTACCTTCTTCTGATACTTGTTATCCTGTCTATCCTTCTCCTCGTAACTCCAAAATCTCCCTATAAGAAAATAACAACAAATTCCAATCACTGGAAAACTATATACTGCAAAAATCCATGCTAATGTACGCTCTGGCATACGTTTTTCCTTAATAATAAAAATTGTAAAAAGGAGCGCAATGATAAGATGGATGATTGTTGAAACAAAAAAGTAATACAGCATAAAATCACCCTCGCTTTTCAACCGGTCATGTAGGGAAAATAATTCATTGGTATGTAGGTTTCCTACTTTCCTGCCAAATCATGATTAGTAATCACAGGGAATTAAAAAACCAGCAGGATCATTGCCTGCTGGCTTTATTAGAACTTCTATATTCATAATGTAAAACGTTGCAAACGTCCCTGCATTTCATCGGCTAGATTAGATAGTACCTGCGAGGATGTTGCAGAACAATCTAATGTAAATATCGGAGTCATTGCTGAAAAGGATGAGTATGTTCTCAACAGTTTTATCTAAATATTCCGGTCAAACAGAGGCCACTGCTTAACATTTCCCATTGACAAAAATGACTTTAATTTTATAATAATTATAAATTAGTAATTAATACATTTATTTTATGATAATAACTCTAATCAAGGGAGAGGTTCATATATGGATAATAAACCACGTTTAACTACCAATCAAGGTGTTCCTGTAGGCGATAATCAAAATTCTCGCACTGCTGGGAAAAGAGGACCTGCGACATTAGATGATTATCATTTAATTGAAAAGTTAGCTCATTTTGATCGAGAAAGAATTCCTGAGCGTGTCGTGCATGCTAGAGGTTCAGGTGCGCATGGGGTTTTCGTAGTGACGAACAGTATGCGTTCATATACGAAAGCTGCCTTCCTACAGGAAGTAGGACAAAAAACGCCTGTCTTCGTTCGATTCTCCACCGTTATTCATGGGCAGGGTTCCCCAGAGACTTTGCGTGACCCACGTGGCTTTGCTACCAAATTTTATACAGAAGAAGGTAATTATGACCTTGTCGGTAACCATCTACCGGTGTTTTTTATTCGTGATGCCCTGAAATTCCCTGACATGGTTCACTCCCTAAAGCCATCTCCTGATACAAATCTCCAAACCCCAGACCGTTATTGGGATTTCATGACTCTAACTCCTGAATCAACACATATGCTTACCTGGCTATTCTCTGACTATGGTACACCTGCTACCTATCGGCAAATGGAGGGTTTTGGTGTCCATGCATTTAAATGGGTCAATGCAGAAGGCCAAGTCATATATGTAAAATATCATTGGAAACCAGCCCAAGGCGTTAAAAATTTAACTGCTCAGGAGGTTTCAGAGATTCAGGCAAAGGATTTTAACCACGCTACCCGAGACTTGTATGATCATATTGAAGCCGGTGATTTCCCTCAGTGGACGCTCTATGTTCAAATTATGCCTATCGATGAGCTGGATTCGCTGGATTACGATCCACTCGACCCTACAAAGATTTGGGATGAACAAAGCTATCCATTACAAGAAGTGGGTGTGATGACCCTGAATCGTAACCCACAAAACTTTTTCGCGGAAGTAGAGCAGGTTGCCTTCTCTCCAAGTGTAACCGTTCCAGGTATTGAGCCTTCAGAGGATAAGCTTTTGCAAGGACGTTTGTTCTCCTATCCCGATACACAGCGCTATCGGTTAGGCGCTAACTACTTGCAACTCCCGATCAATTGTCCGTATGCTCCTGTACATAATCAGCAACGCGATGGTGCAATGCCATTCAAGCAGCAAAGCTCTCCTGTTAATTATGAACCGAGCCGGCATGCGGAAAATCCTGTAGAAGATCCTGCATACAAGGAGTCTGAGACACCTCTGTTTGGGTATGTTAGTCGTGAAAAAATTGATAAACCGAATGATTTTGCCCAAGCTGGCGAGCGTTATCGCAGCTATAGTCCAGAGGAACAAGCCAATTTAATTGCTAATCTGGCTAACGATTTGGCTACTGTACATGAGCGAACAAAAATGCTCGCTATTTGCAACTTCTTCCGTGCAGATCGAGATTTCGGCATGCGCCTCGCTAGTGCTCTGAATGTTGACATTAGCTCCTATGTCAAATAACCAAAGGAAAACACATAATAAGCCCATCTCAGACACTTTAGAGATGGGCTTCCTGCTTTTATTTCATATCGTTTTGTTCCAAATTACGAGCTGTAGAGCTACGGTTGACTTGTTTCTCATTCTTATAGGTACAAAATAATAGATCGAGGGCAGGATTGGTTACGCCATACCAATAGTTTTCGTTTTTATAGTGATGCCAAAGATGCATTCTCTTCATCCATCTCCCCCATGGAGTGATCGGCTGCACAGGCTGGTGTGCAATATAATGGGTCCATTCATAATAAAGTAGATAACCCATAATCCCTGTTACAAATGCAACCATAAGAGAAAAATCCTTTGTGATGAAAAAAGCGGCACACCCTGCAAGCATGATCAGAGGCAGGCTATACCAGACCGGTAGGAACAACAGGTTCAATTGATTGGGTGATACATGATGATCGTAGTGTAATCGCTTTAGCATTGCTAAAAGCCAACGTATTTTAGGGGGGGTCATATGAAAGATAAATCGATGGATGAGGTATTCGCTGACCGCGTAGGAAAGCATCCCGATCGCCAATGCCATCCAAACATGAATTCGATGCATATCAGGAATTAACCATAAAAAGCCGAAAGCAAACAAAATGCTAATCACTAGCACATCAAATTGGCTAAAATATTGTTTAACATACTCCTTCAACAGATTAAACCCCCTGTTTTTTCTTATCATTCCAACTGATTGTTACCTGCCTGTTACCACCTTGCCTGTTGATCTTCACAGATTCCCCAGACATCATCTATTCTGATTATTTCGCTGTTCTTTGTTTGAAGCGTCCCACTATACTTTCCAATATATTGTTGTAAATGAGTGGATAATGCCAAATAATTTTCGCGTTTCTCCTGATAATAAATAGGGGTAAATTTGAGTTGAACGCGGTCGCTGCCAATGGTCGAGATGCGCCACGGTTTCATAGGCGAGGTTTTATCATATTCAAATTGAATCGGTTCTGCTATTTTTTCAGCTCGCTGTTGAATCAACAGGCCATTTTCAGTCATTCCCGTTCCATCCGTCCAACCAGCCCCTAAGTTACACCCACACCAGCTCCCCCTCCATTGAAAGCTACAAGTCATCCAGTTCCATTTGGTTATATAAGGCCAAACACCACGACCAAAATCGAGGCTCGCTGATGTCGTCTCCTGTGTAAGATTGTAATGTTTACTGCCTATGCGTACCTTACCTGCGGCTGCTCTTCCCGGTTGTTTTTTTGTATATTGAAATCTTCTATTACTCCAAGGAATGACCATATGCAAGGCTTCCGCAGTCTCTGAGATACTAATTTCTATTGAAAAAGGCATCCCTTCTCTATTCATCCCATCAACCACGATCATTGTAGTCGTCTGCTGAGACGTAAAAGAAATCTGAAGATGCTTATGCTGAAAATGAACATCACCATGGACAGAATCAGGCAAATATATTCCTCTCGCAAAGGGCACCTTTACCGTTTGCTCCACCTTCTGACCCGATTGAAGATCGATCAAATGAAAAAATGCCACTCCGATATAATCCAAATGACAAACAGCTACCGTTATAATAACTTGATTATTTACAATAAACCAAAAATTCCACTTCTTTTTTCGCCCTAAATGCCCTGGTATCTGACAATCGTGCAAGGGATAACGCGACCAGCCAATGGCCTCTGGTCGCAAATTTCCCCGTCTGTCACAAAGAATGGTATGCGCTGTAATCTCTTTTTCAATTTGAGCAGGAAACGCCATAGTGTCCTCCCTCTACTAAGTCCTATACTCCTATCTCCTGCGTTTCACCTTGCTGTAGCTGGTACATTTGATAATACTTGCCTTTGATTTGCATTAATTCATCATGGTTACCGCGTTCTACAATTTCCCCTCTATCAAGGACCAGAATACAATCTGCCTGACGGATCGTAGAAAGGCGATGTGCAATAATAAAGGTAGTACGTCCCCTCTTCACTACATCCAGCGCCTTTTGAATGATGGACTCCGTCTCCGTATCAATAGAGGCGGTTGCTTCATCCAAAATTAAAATAGCCGGGTCAAAGGCAAGGGCACGAGCAAATGACACGATTTGACGTTGTCCCGCTGATAACGTACTTCCTTTCTCCACAACAGGCTCATCATAACCTTTACTTAGATGGGCAAACAACTGTCTGGCCCCTACATCATCTAGAGCTTTCTCAATCCTTTCCCGAGAAATATTGGGGTCGCCCAGACTGACATTGCTAGCAATCGTTCCCGTAAATAAGAACGGCTCCTGTAGTACGATTCCCATATGCTGACGTACATATTGTTTGGGCCATTCCTGAATCTCCTTGCCATCAATGGTTACTTTCCCTTTGTCAAAATCATAAAATCGAAATAGGATATTCATGATGGAGCTCTTACCTGATCCTGTATGACCAACCAATGCAATGGTTTGACCTTCCTTCGCCTCAAAGGAGATATTTTTCAGCACGTATTCCTCATCCTTGTAAGCAAACCATACATTTTCGAATTTCACATTTCCCCTATATCGATCCATTTTACCGTCAGTTACTGGAATACCCGATTCATCGATTAATTCAAATACGCGTTCGGCTCCCACCAATGCTTGTTCTAATTGTGGTAACTGGTTAACAATCCCACTAATTGGATTGAAGAGCCGAACGATATATTCCAAAAAGGCATACATCATTCCAAGGGACAATACGTTGCCCAATGTTAAAGACTGTGCTCCAAAATACCACAATAACAGGGCAAATCCCACGATTCGCAGGAAATTGGTTAGATTATGGGAAGTAAGTGAGTTGAGCAGCAATAATTTGTTTTGGTATTTAAAATGATCATAATTCAATTCCTCGAACTCTTCCTTTGTCTCCCTTTGACGACGGAAGGCCTGAATGATAGCCATCCCTTGAATCGATTCATTAATCATCCCATTAATATCACTGATTCTTGCCCGAATGACATGGTTAAAACGGGAAGCAAAATATCGATAGACGTAAATCCACACGACCAAAATAGGAATGATCACAAGACAAAGGGCACCTAGCATAGGATCTAGCAAGAACATAGCGACCAGAATACCTGTGATATAGATAATCCCCGTAAAAAAGTTCGAGAGCACGGTTAGATAAAGATCTCGAATTGCCTCTGTATCATTGGTCACTCGTGCAACCACTTTTCCTGCTGGTAAATTGTCAAAATACTGAATCGGAAGTCGCTGTATATGGTCAAAGACGTCTACACGCATCTTTTGAATAATCTGGTTCGCGGAGATTTGTAACCAATACTTTTTAACATATAACAGGAGGGAGATCACAGCCAATAAGCCAAAGTAAATCAAACAAAGGGCAATAAGCGGCTGCACTTCCGGTTTGTATAATGCAAATACCTCCGCTGACGTTAATTTTTCAGCAGGGTACATCGCTTTGTCCGAACCCTTTTGAATCAGGATAACTCCATTTTCAAAGGTTCGTTCCCCATCAAATGCAATCGGTTGATCAATGAAGTAATATTCTCGCCCGATCTGTAAGATGCGAACTTCTTTTCCTTTTTGCTCATCAGGCCCCCAATGATCACTTCGTTTTATATACTGGCCTCGGTAAGGTACAGCTTCACTCCCCTGTTCGCTCTGATACCAGCTATACTCGATTCCTCGTATATGCACATCAATCATCTGTTTGACTAAAATCGGCCCCATCAGGTCAGCTACAACCGCTAATGATAGCATGGTTAAAGCCAAGATGAGGGTTTTCTTAAACTGCAAGGCATATTGCCATAACCTTTTAGAAGGCCTACCCATGTCTCTCACTCTCCATCTGTTAAAGTTGCCTCGATTTGCTGACGTTCATATTGTTGTTTATACCAGCCATCCTGTTTCATAAGCTGATCATGAGTTCCACGTTCCACAATGGTTCCATCATCCATTACGATAATTAAATCGGCATGCTGAACTGCTGACAGGCGGTGCGTAGTAATCCACGTGGTCTTTCCTGCTCGCTCCTGACGAATATGAGTGATAATTTCCGTCTCTGTTTTAGCATCTACCGCAGAAAGAGCATCATCTAACAAAAGAATCTCTGGGTCTGCTATTAGTGCACGGGCTATCGAGACGCGTTGCTTCTGGCCCCCAGACAAGGAGACACCCTTCTCCCCAACCATCGTATCCAATCTCTCTGGTAAGTAGGCAATGTCCTTTTGAAAAGCCGACATCACCAACGCATGCTCGATTTCAGCCATCGAGCTGGTCGGTTTACCAAATCGAATGTTTTGTAAAATGGTTTTAGAAAATAAGATTTGCCCTTGCGGAACATATCCTAGCCAGCCCACTGCTTGCTCGATCGCAATTTTTTGCATGGAAGTTCCTGAAATCAAGATTTCTCCTTTGCCTAACGGATACTCACGCAGAAGCTGACGTATCAAAGTTGTCTTGCCGCTGCCTGTACGTCCAACGATTCCCAAGGTTTGCCCTCGGTTCAGTTCAAACGTTATATCTTTTAAATTATCTACTTCAGATGAAGGGTAACGGAAGGTGACATTCTGAAATGAGATGGTAGCCGGTGTTGGCACATCCACTAGATCGGGCCCATTCTGAACATCCGGTTCATAAGCAAGTGTTTCGTTCACACGATCCAAAGAAGCATTACCCCGCTGCATAATATTAACTAGCTCCCCAATCGCGTACATCGGCCAAGACAGCATAGCTAAATAAATGTTAAATGAAATCATATCGCCTATTGTAATTTCTTGATGGTAAACATAATACGCTCCAAACCCAATGCCTAATAAAAAACTTATACCATTTAGCAACTTCATCGTTGGCTCAAATAGTGAATCGATACGGGCAACGGACAGGTTTTTCTTATACGTTTCCTCAGAGATTTCTCGAAAGCTCTTCCTACTTGCCGCTTCCTGTACATAAGCACGAACCACCCGGACACCTGAAATATTCTCCAGCACCTGATCATTCATTTTTCCAAAAACATCCTGTGCATCTGTAAATCTTTTATGAAGCATCTCCCCATACTTACTTAATATGTAAGCTGCCAGCGGCATTGGTAAAACACAAATGAGGGTAAGCTTCCAACTAATTACAACCGTCATTGTAAGGAGAATAACCCCCAGATAGACAGTCGCATCCACTAAGGTAAGAATCCCAAACCCGGCGGTTAGCGATACTGCTTGAATATCGTTCGTCGCCCGAGCCATCAGATCTCCCGTCCGATTTTTTTCATAAAAGGTTGGGGTCATTGTTAAAAATTGTCCCATTAAATTGGAGCGCAATTTCCTACTAACCAAAAACGAGCCACCGAACAAATTTCTCATCCAAATATAAGTGACTCCATAATTACTTAAAGCAATTGCCAGCAATAAGCCAATCATGAGGAACAATCTTGTGGTTGTCATAGAGCCAGCAAAAATTTGGTCAATCGATGTCCCCATTAACTTCGGAGGTAAAACTTCCAATACCCCATTTATCACCAAAAAAACGACTGCAATGGAGTATCTTTTCCACTCTTCACGAAAAAACCAGCCTAACTTTTGAAACACAGCTATCATGCATTCTCTCTCCCTTCTCGCATGAACCCAATATCTGACAGAATCAAAAAAGACACGTCACTATGTGCGACATGTCTTTACATCTGTTCTGTCATAAAAAGCGCACGTTACAAACTGCTGTAACCTACACTCTTAGTTTTTACCTACGTTTAATCAAGACAGTGATGCCTTGGACATAAGAGATAGATTACAGGAGATATGAAATTGTATTTGCTTTGCATTGGGAAACAACATCATTCTCACGTTACTCATCTCCTTTTCCTTTTAGGCTACTTTCGTATTTACAGATTCTACCTCACAACCTCAGGTTCGTCAATCTATTTTTCAGAATATTTTATGTTTAATTATCTAAGTATTCATGCAATATTTGATTCGATATTTTGTCAATGATAAACTCAGGATACCTGAGAAAAATGAACGGAGGCGCTTATGAACCCTATTCAAGAATTAGTAGCCAAGCAGCATCAATTCTTTCACACGCAACAAACAAAACACGTTGCATTCCGAATAGAAGCACTCCAAAACTTACGTAATGCCATCATCTTGCACGAACAACAAATCTACGAAGCTCTACAGGCCGATTTGCATAAATCACAATTTGAATCCTACTCAACTGAAATTGGAATCGTGCTGGAGGAAATTCGTTATATCTGTAAACATTTACAAAACTGGGTAAAGCCAAAACGAGTCAAAACAGCACTTACCCACTTTGGTTCCAAGGGTTACCTTTACCCTGAACCCTATGGTGTCACACTGATTATTGCCCCATGGAACTATCCATTTCAACTCGCCCTGTTACCGTTAATTGGTGCTATTGCTGCCGGGAATTGTGCTGTTGTCAAGCCGTCAGAGCTTACACCTAGAACCTCCAATCTTATTCGGCGGTTACTTGAACAGACCTTTCCTGCAGAATTTATTTGTGTAGTAGAGGGTGGGATTGAAGTCAGTAATCAGTTGCTAGCAGAGAAGTTTGACTATATCTTTTTTACAGGTAGTGTCCCTGTTGGCCGTGTGATAATGGAAGCCGCCTCCAAGCATCTAACTCCGATAACACTTGAATTGGGCGGAAAAAGTCCGTGCATTGTACATCGAGATGCTAACCTGCGTTTGGCTGCTAAGCGAATTGTTTGGGGCAAATTTCTAAATGCTGGCCAAACCTGTGTAGCACCCGATTATTTACTTGTGAACTCCTCAGTAAAACAGGAACTCATTAGACAGCTCAAGACCTTTATTCAAGAGCTTTATCCTGATGCCTTACATAATTCCGATTATACTCATATTGTAAATACACGACATTTTGAGCGATTGCTTGGGTATCTGGATGAGAAAAAGGTTATCCATGGGGGAAATACAAGCCCTAGTACGTTAGCGATTGAGCCTACTCTCTTAGATAACGTAACCTGGCAGGACCCGGTCATGCAGGACGAGATTTTTGGACCTATTCTCCCAATCCTAACCTACGATGATCTGGCTGAAGCTATTTCTAAGGTAAATGCGCAGCCGAAGCCACTAGCTCTTTATCTTTTCACCGAAAATAAAGAGACGCAGAAGCAAGTCCTGTCCCACCTCTCCTTTGGCGGGGGTTGTATTAATGATACGGTCTTTCATATTGCTACTCCCTATTTACCATTTGGAGGGGTTGGTAATAGCGGTATCGGTAGCTATCATGGAAAAGGAAGCTTTGAAATTTTCTCCCACCAAAAAAGTGTGTTGAAGCAGACTACACTCTTTGATATTCCTGTTCGCTATCATACAACCAAGCAAGCTTTAAAAAAGATGAAATGGTTTTTTAAATAAATCATACAATGAGCCAATGATTGATCTCATCTGATCAGTCATTGGCTCTTCCTCTACTCGTGCTCTCTCCACGTTACCCATTGATTCGAGTCAATCATTTGCAAGAATTGGCTTAGTCGTGGTAGTACAGGCTCTGCTTGTTCACCAAATTCATGTCGAATTTCATCGGCAATTTCTGCTACGGTATGTGCACCTGTACATCTAGTAATCACATAACTCCCCAGTGTATCTAGCTTGATACGGAAAACGGCAGGCTGTCTCAAATAGCGTACAGACAATCGTTCCAACCAGCTATCGCGAGGGATAATCACGGTAGAAATGCCTTCTTCTGTGTTCTCTAGTGTAATCCGTTTTGTCAACATAGGTCTCATCGTCAATAGATTTCGATGCTGTTTCTTTGTAAAAATCCGCATGCTCCTCTCACCTACACTTTAGTAATAAGCAAGTTCCATAGGAATTGACACCTGACATGAGGGCATTAAAGGCTACTGCTCCGCTCTTTGGCACGCATGGACACCCAGAAAAGGACGGCCGCTACTATTGCGAAGATAACCGTGCTTACCAAGCCATTTTCAAACATAACATGCTCTGGCATCGTTATTTTTGCTGAAATGAGCATAGCAATAACTACCCCTAACAGCGACTCACCCGCAATTAGACCAGATGCAAACAGCGTTCCTCTTTCCAAACGTAGCTTTCTGCGGCTTTTATCCTTCGAGTAATATTCCACTAGCCAACGAACCAAACCACCTACCATAATCGGTGCACTGGTGTGGATCGGTAAATAAATCCCTACTGCTACAGTCAAGGAATGAAGGCCTAAGAATTCAACACAAATGGCGGTAGCCGCACCAATAAAAATTAAATCCCACGGCAGGTTATTATCCATAAGCCCTTCAATTACCATTTTCATTAGAACTGCCTTTGGTGCCGCTAAATCCCTGGTCCCCATTCCATATGTTTCATGTAAAATAACAAGGACATAACCGATGACCAGACCTGAGATCAACACCCCGAGCATCATTGCTATCTGTTGTTTCCACGGAGTAGCTCCGACTAAATAACCTGTTTTTAAATCCTGTGAAATATCACCCGCGACAGCAAGTGCAGTACACACGATCGCTCCCACAATTAAAGCAGTGACCATTCCTGTTTGACCCGTTACACCCATTGATTTAAATACCACTGTAACAATGAGTAAGGTAGCAATCGTCATTCCTGAGACAGGTGAGGAGGAGCTACCTATCAGCCCAACGATACGAGAAGCCACTGTAACGAACAAAAATCCAAAAATAGCAATAGCTACAGCCCCTATCATCCCCACTTCTGTAAACGGTGAGAAGGCGATTAATAAGATGATTGCTATTATGCCGAGTAAGAGCCATGTCTTCGAAATATCACGATCGGTACGCTCCACTAGCAATTGATTATTGCCTTTGTCTAAACCTGCAAGTGTATCACGCAATGAATAATATAAGATTGGTAACGTTTTGATTAAGCTAATTAAACCACCTGTAGCTACAGCACCCGCACCAATATAACGAATATAGTCTCCCCAGATAGCCCATGCGTCCATGGAAGCAATCATACCGGAAGCTGGCTGAATTGCCTCGGAATTATGCATACCAAAAAAGCTAATCATTGGTATCATTACAACCCACGCAAGTATTCCGCCCGCCATCATCTCTCCAGACACTTTGGGGCCAATAATATATCCCACGCCAAGCAGAGCCGGATATGTATCCAATCCAATCAATGCATTTTTAAAATTGGCAATGCCTGTCTCTACTTCGGTCTTAAATAGCTTAAATCCATCGCCTAATGCTTTTACTAAAGCACCTAGTCCGAACCCCGTAAAGACCAGCTTAGCGCTATTGCCCCCTTTTTCACCAGAAATCAGAACTTCCGCGCAAGCAGTACCTTCCGGGTAAGGCAGCGTTTGGTGCTCGTTTACAATCAACAGACGACGTAACGGTATCATCATTAATACGCCTAAAAAACCACCTGTTAGCACAATAAAGCTGATCGTTAATTGACTAGGTACAACATTCCATAGAAACAAAGCCGGCAACGTAAAAATAGCACCCGCCGCAACCGCTTCACCAGCAGTAGTCATTGTTTGCACAATATTGTTCTCTAAAATAGACTCTCGACGCAAAATACCACGTAAAATTGCCATCGAAATAACAGCAGCCGGGATAGATGCACTGACTGTTAAACCAATTTTAAGGCCTAAATAGGCATTGGCTGCTCCAAAAACAACAGCTAAGATTAATCCCAATACGACTGCAACCACAGTAAGCTCTGGCAAGGAACGTGATGCAGGAACATACGGGACGAATGAGGAAGAATTAGATTTTCCACCATTCATAAAGGGTCCCCCTAACTTTAAATGGATTCGCAGTTCTTAATTTTTTGATTTTTAAGAACAATAGTAGCGAAATAAAATAGAATATATCTTATTATTTACACCAAAACCATTTATTGGTCAAACTGTAAAGTGTTCCTTACTGCTATTATTTCAAATCTACTAGTTTCTTATGCTTACATGATGACTTCTACGCTTCTTTATTGAGGCCAAAAAACAGAAAGAGAATACTGATTTCCTCTATTAGGAAATCCTTGTATCCTCTCTCTGATTGTCGTATTTTTTTAGATAGCCTACGTTTATTTATCCACCTATATGAGACATTTCCACCTTTTTTCGTGGTAACCCCTGTGTAGCTGACAGACGTTCTTCTGAATAACGATCCTTGCGATTTGACCATAGCTGTTGAACATAGCGGGTCAATTCTTCATCCGTGGTTCCATCGCGAAGGCGACTTCTTACATCTATTCCTTCTGTAGCAAATAAACACATATATATATAACCTTCGGCAGACAAGCGGGCTCTTGTACAGGAAGAGCAGAAGGCTTGTGTGACCGAAGAGATAAATCCAATCTCTGTATCGGTCCCTAAATAACGGTAACGTTTCGCAACCTCTCCAAAATACTCAGCCTCTACTGGTTCTACCGGCATTTCCCGGTTAATCATCTCTAGAATATCTCGGCTCGGTACCACCTGTTTCAATTCCCAGCCATTTGCATTTCCGACATCCATAAATTCAATAAATCGCAACGTAATCCCAGCTTCCTTAAAATAGCGGGCCATAGGAAGTATATCCGGATCTGTTGCTCCTTTTTGTACTACCATGTTTATCTTGATCCCGAGCCCTGCTTTTTGTGCGGCCTCGATACCTTTTAACACCGTACTTACTTTAATTCCTCGCCCATTCATATAGCCAAACCGATCATCATCAAGACTATCCAAGCTTACCGATACTCGATCAAGTCCTGCTTCCTTTAACGGGAGGGCAAACTTTTCTAGCAGCGAACCGTTAGTTGTCAGTGCGATATCCTTTACGCCTTCAATCTGCCTGATTTTTTGGATCAAGATCGTTATATCCTTACGCAATAAGGGCTCTCCACCGGTTAATCGGATTTTTTCAACACCCATACCTACAAAAATGCGAGTAAGCCGTTCTATTTCCTCAAACGAGAGCAGCTTCTCTTTGGGTAGGAACTGAAAATCCTTGTGGAAAATTTCTTCTGGCATGCAATAGCGGCACCTAAAATTGCACTTATCGGTAACAGAAATGCGCAGATCTCGCAATGGACGTTGCAATTGGTCCGTTACTTTTGTATGTGAAATCTTCTGGTCCATTGGCCACAGCTCCCTTCCTTAGGTGACATCGTACTGAAGTGGGATTACCTGAATTAAATCTCCTTTAGCTGCTCCTAATTTACCTGAAGGGATCGTAAGGAGACAATCGGCATCCTGTATGGAAAGCATATGGCTTGATTTAGTCACACCAATCGACTTTACCTTGACTAGTCCCTTTTCAATCCATAATTTGCCCCGTTCGTAACGCACATGGGGAGAGCCTTTATCATAATCAGTAGCTAAAAAGGCTTCCATTACAGCAGGAAGGGCCTCTTTAGCACCCAACATGGCCCGAATAGCCGGCTTAACAAACAATTCAAAACCAACAAAACATGCCCCCGGATTCCCGGACAAGCCAAATAGTAATTTGTTATGAATGACTGCTGCTGAGGTAGGACTGCCAGGTCTCATGGATACCCGGTTAAACAGCATCTCTTCCCCTTGCTCGCGAATGATTTCTGCCATAATATCATAATCACCAACTGATACGCCACCTGTGGTAATCACAATATCCATCTCTTGAAAAGCTTCTTCCAATAAAGCCTTTGCTTGTTCCTTGTTGTCTGGAATAATTCCGTATAGAAAAGGGATTGCACCAGAGGCTTCCACCAATGCCTGGATCATATAGCTGTTGCTATTGCGAATTTTGCCAGGCTGGAGAGGCTCATCAATTGGCAGCAATTCCGTCCCTGTAGCAAAAATCCCTACTTTAGGCTGGGTAAATACCTTTACACGGTGATAGCCAAACGTAGAGAGCAATGCCATTTGACCCGGCTGAATGATTCTCCCAGACTCTATGATAATCTGCCCCTCTTGGATTTCTTCTCCTACCTGTGCAATATTCTGACCCTGTCCCACATTATGTTTGACCTGTACAAAAGCTTGTTCATTTTGTTCGTATTCCTGTGTTTGTTCAAACATAACCACTGCATTAGCACCTTCAGGAACGCTAGCGCCGGTCATGATTCGAACAGCTTCTCCCTTGTTCAGCTTCATTGTGGGAGCACTCCCTGCTGCAATATCTCCCACAATTCGATAAGTAAGCGGCTCTGCTGGTGTTGCCTTCTCAATTCCTGCACACCTGATAGCATACCCATCCATACCTGCTCTTGGGAAAGCAGGGATATGATTAGTGGCATATATAGGCTCGGCTAATCTTCTTCCTATACTGTCAACTAATGAAATCACTTCCGTATTCATGATTGTTATGCGGGAAAGAATTCGCTTTTGTGCTTCTTCAACCGGAAGAGCTTTTCGTTTAAATCGGTGAGTTCTATTCATAATATGTCACACTTTCCTTTAGTGTACAGGTGCTTTATGAAACGCCCATTATGTTTGTCCCTACAACATATTATACATCATAAGAGCTTTCACATTTTACAGACTGTGTCTCTATTATTCGTTTTGGATGCGTATATACATTAAGCGTATTCCCCCGGATAAACCCGACTGTCGTAATACCCAGCTCTTCCGCAAGATCAAGTGCAAGATCTGTAGGTGCTGATTTGGAGAGAACGATTCCTACACCAATTTTCGCTACCTTTAACAATACCTCTGAGGATATCCTTCCACTAAAAGCAATAACCTTATCCGATAAACCAATCCGATTCTGCAAACAAAATCCATATATCTTGTCTAATGCATTGTGTCTCCCAATATCGGTTCTTGTCACCACGACTCCTTCTGTATTGCATAAGGCAGCATTATGAACACCGCCTGTTTGCTTAAAAAAAGAGGAATGTTCTTGCATATACTTAATCATTGCCTGGCAATCTTGAACGCTAATTTGCTGCTTTGACATGATGGTTTTAGCGGTTCGGACATCATTTTGCAAATAAAACTGCCGACTTTTACCGCAGCAGGAGCCGATAAAACGCTTGGAATGCTGCGGTGAAAGCTTGCCTTTATTTTTTACCTCTACATAAGCAAAGCCCGTTTTCTGATTGATGGAAAATGACTCTACATCATCTGGAAGTCTAATAATCCCCTCTGATGCAAGGAACCCAAGAAGAAGCTCCTCCATATGCTCCGGCGTACATACCATGGTCGCAAATTCCATGCCATTTACCATGATGGTTAATGGATATTCACAGGCAATTTCGTCGTCTATGTCTTGAAAAACCTCTCCATCATATCTCATGACGGCACGTAAGGTTGATACTTTCTTGCTCATAGCCCTCTTCCTTCCATCCATGTAATAGTCCTTTAAACCAAATAAAAAATGCCACAAGCTAAACCTACCTTGAAATACAAGGAGGCAACTTGCGGCGGTTAGTCTTTAGCAGGTACGCTACCAAGTTCCAACTGCTCTTATTGAAATATAAGTAAGCTTATGATTAGCGATCCGATCCAAATTTGCGCTCAATATCTTGGTCAAAAACAAAAATGGACATCCCAAAGTCACTTTCAATATCAATATCTACGAATAGGTCTATAAACTTAGCTCCAAGAAGCTCTTCCATCTCCACAGGACGCGTTTTCTGGTACATCTCCTTGACCATTTCAGTCCTAGCTGAACGAAGCATTTGCTTACCTGTATCTGCCGTTGCAATGAATTTTTCTACAGGAGAAAGATTCCCTTGCATTTCACAGATCGCCCAGTTTTTGCAAAATGTAGTTTTAATTTGACTAGGTCCCTTTCCCATATGACGCTTGCGAAATGTCCTGACCAAATTGCTAAATTCAGCTTCATAGTTCGTCATGTTATCCAACTCACTTATTCAAATATATACCTATTTCATAAATTCTAACAGTATCGATCTGATTAGGCAATTGCAAACATCTGTATAAAAACACCTAGCTAAATAGAACCCAATTCCTTCCGTTCGTATCTAGCTTAACGTGGGAATTTGCCAATCAATTGGTTCTTCTCCTATTTTTACAAGAAATTGATTCGCTTTTGAGAACGGTTTTGTACCGAAAAATCCCCTACTCGCAGATAACGGACTTGGATGAACTGATTCTAAAATATAATGTCTATTGGTATCAATCATACTTTTTTTATCTTGAGCATGTCTTCCCCATAAAATAAAGACCACTGGCTTATCCCGCTTGTTTATCTCTTCAATCACGCGATTAGTGAAAAGCTCCCAGCCTCTCCCCTTATGAGAATTGGCTTCTCCATCTCTAACTGTAAGTACTGTGTTTAACAAAAGAACGCCTTGCTTCGCCCAAGAGACTAAATATCCATGATTCGGAATGAAACACCCTAGGTCGTCTCGCAATTCCTTATAAATATTTACGAGAGAAGGGGGTATTTTCGTGCCTGGATTAACTGAAAAGCTTAATCCATGTGCTTGATTCGGACCATGATAAGGGTCTTGTCCTAAAATAACTACCTTCGTCTGTTGATAAGGTGTATGGTGCAAAGCATTAAAAATATCATATTTATCTGGATATATCGTTTTCGTAGCATATTCGTTTCGCAAAAACTCTCGTAATTGTAAATAATAAGGTTTCTGAAATTCATCCTCTAACAACGGAGCCCAGTCGTTTTTTAAAATAGCCATATATCTTACCTCCCCGCTTTTTTACTTCTTAAGCATAAAGTAAAAGTAAAAAAGCGCCAAGTCTCTGCCCTTACCCTAGCAATCGTTGTGTAGCGCAATTGATTCGCCCTGCCATGCGAACCAATTCATACAACAAAAGGTTGCCGACCTCTGCCGACAACCTTTTTGTACTTATTCAATTCATCCCGTTAGAGAGTAGCAACATACTGCTTTCCTTTTTCGGGATCATATTCTTTTTCCCATTTCGAAATAACTACAACAGCTAAGGCATTCCCAATTACGTTAACAACAGTTCGTGCCATATCTAGCAAACGGTCAATCCCTGCAATAAACGCTAAGCCCTCCAACGGAATTCCTACCGTTCCCAGCGTAGCAAGCAATACAACAAAGGATACCCCTGGCACACCTGCAATCCCTTTAGATGTTACCATTAGAACCAGCATTAGTGTAATCTGTTGATAAAGAGATAAATCGATACCGTACATTTGGGCGATGAAAATAGCTGCAATTGCCTGATAGAGTGTGGAGCCATCTAGATTGAAGGAATATCCAGTCGGAACCACAAAGGAAGTAATTGCCTTTGGACAGCCGAATTTCTCCATCTTCTCCATAATCTTAGGCAATACAGTCTCTGAGCTAGCTGTTGTATAAGCTAGTAGCATTTCATCCTTTAGGATTTTCATTATCGTAAAGATGCGAATTCCACTAATTCTAGCTACAATACCTAGCACCACGATAATAAAGAAGAACATCGCTCCATATACCAAAATCATGAGCTTGGCCAATGGGACAAGAGATTGTAAGCCAAACTTAGATACTGTAATTCCAATTAAAGCGAACACACCAAACGGAGCAAATTTCATAATCTGATTCGTTACCCAGAACATGGCGTCTGCCACACCTTGGAAGAATTGTAATACTGGTTTGCCCTTTTCTCCAATTGCTGCCACACCTAGTCCAAACAATACAGAGAAGAAAATAATCGCCAGCATGTCCCCTTTACCAATAGCCTCAAACACATTTGTCGGTACAATATTGACAAAAGTATCTACAAAGCTATGATGAGTGGCTTGATCTGCCGTTTGAACATATTTGTTGATATCAGTCTTAGTCAACTCAGCCATGTTAACCCCAACACCAGGCTTGAAGACGTTAGCTGCAAGTAAACCTACGACAATAGCAATCGTAGTAATAATCTCGAAATACAAGATTGTCTTACCACCAATTTTCCCCAGTTTCTTTATGTCGCCTACACCTGCTACGCCGACAATTAAGCTAGCAATTACAATTGGGACTACGATCATTTTAATCAAGTGAAGAAAAATATCCCCAATGGGCTTTAGATAACCTTCTATAACAGGATTATTATAAAAAATTGCACCAACTGTAATACCTAATACAAGACCAATAAGGATTTGCACTGCTAAACCATATTTTTTCATTCCAGCACCTCGCTAAAAAAACTTAAAATATTTACAAAAAAATGTACGGTGATTGAGAAAAAGTAACCTACGATCATTGGGGAAAATATTCGATTACACTAAGTGAAAAAGCTATAAAAACAGGGGGTATATCATTATTCGTATAAATATAAATGTACTTGTTATTTAATTTTGTTGAAAGTGATCGCTTACTTATCTTATCAAGCCTCTAGCGAGTAGACAATATATTTTCACAACTGAGCGCATATTCAGTTCCAATATGTAACAAGTTTAATTGACAATAAATCGTTCACTATGCCGTATAGTAAAAGCGATGATTGGCGATTTATAGGGCTATATTACCTTTGGATTATTTATTCCCCATTCATTCCGGGTACATCCATTTAACAAAAAATTGCCTATTATGAAACAAAAAAATATCCCTCAAGCTTCGAGGGATATTTCATTCATATTGAATTATACGATAGTCACACCTGCACTTGCATAACCTGTGACAGCAGTGACTACTGTTAAACCAGTAGTAGTGATAGAAAACACCATTAATAGACGGGTTTGGGCTGTTACTGGTATCGCTAATCCTGTGGTAAGGCCATTACTTATCGTACCAATAGGGACAAGTCCTGTAAGAGAAGGCGTTAAGGTCACAATTGCTCCTGGAATTGGGGTAAAGATGTTATTAGGAGTAGGCGAACTGTAGAGCTGAGCTGTGATAGTTGCTGAACCTCCAAGTATAGTCACACCTACTGCCGTACTAAAGAATGCTGAGATAGACGTAATAATACCGTCACGTGGTACAGAATAAGCAAAGTTGAGAAGTGTACCTGCTGCTCCTGTCAAATCGATAGTGCTTCCTAGGGCAAATACTGTTGGGCCTGAGCTACCAAAACCAACTAATCCAACAGTTCCAGCAAGGCCACTGACAAGCGTAGTTAATACAAGAGGAACACCGGATGCGAATGGAATGATTGAACCTCCACCTGTTGGGCCGGTTGGACCTGTTGGGCCGGTGGCTCCCGTGGCTCCTGTTGCCCCCGTGGCTCCTGTTGCCCCCGTGGCTCCTGTCGCTCCTGTTGCCCCTGTCGCTCCCGTGGCTCCTGTCGCTCCCGTGGCTCCCGTGGCTCCTGTTGCCCCTGTCGCTCCTGTTGCCCCTGTCGCTCCTGTCGCTCCTGTTGCTCCTGTCGCTCCCGTGGCTCCTGTCGCTCCCGTGGCTCCTGTCG